>Ga0134125_10001010_pt1 | contig 35894 bp, 30 predicted proteins | sample KB31751_FD_96464 | JGI IMG/M metagenome (GOLD analysis project Ga0134125, IMG submission 96464) | Terrestrial soil microbial communities with excess Nitrogen fertilizer from Kellogg Biological Station, Michigan, USA - KB3-175-1 | ecosystem: Environmental > Terrestrial > Soil > Unclassified ...
ACGTCCACACCTTGCACGAAAAGGCGGCCTACGTTGATGTCGTAGTCCTCCACGAAGACGAACTTGTCTGAAAATTGCTCATCGCGCATGAGCGCGGCGATCTGCTGCAAGACTTTCTTGCCGGGTTCGTCGAGAGGATGTGCCTTTCCGGCGAATACGAACTGTACGGGACGCTTGGCATCATTCACCATGAGCGCGAGGCGTTCGATGTCGCGAAGAATCAAGTTGGCGCGCTTGTAGGTGGCGAAGCGGCGGGCGAACCCGATGGTGAGAGCATCAGGACTGAGAACGCGATCCAGCCGGTCCAGCACTTCCACCGGCTCATTACGGCGCCGGGCCTGCTCCACGGCGCGATGCCTTACAAATTCCAGCAGACGCAGCTTCAGGCTGAGATGGGTTTCCCAAAGTTCGCCGTCATCCACGCTTTCAATGCCATCCCAGATGGGTGCGTCGCTGCTGTGCTGCTGCCAACCGGCGCCCAGGTGGCGGTCATACAGGCGAAACATTTGCGGAGCAAGCCAGGTGGGAACGTGCACGCCGTTGGTGATGTGCCCGATGGGAACTTCGTCCTCGGGCTTGCCGGGGCAGAGCCCCCTCCACATGGCGCGCGAAACTTCGCCGTGCAAGGCAGAAACGGCGTTGGCGCGCCGGGAAAGCCGCAAGCCAAGCACGGTCATGCAAAATTCTTCCTGATTATTGCTGGGGTTCTCGCGGCCCAGGCCCATCAGTTCCTCGCGGGAAATTCCCAGGGAATCGCGCAGCGGCGTGAGATGTTCATCCATCAGGTTTTCGGTAAAGCGATCATGACCTGCGGGCACAGGCGTGTGGGTGGTGAATACCACTTCACGAGAGACGCGGGGCACAGCTTGCTCGAAGCTGATCCCTTCATCCTGCATTCGGCTGCGAACGGCCTCAAGCACGGCGAAACCGCTGTGTCCTTCGTTCAGGTGGTACACGCCCGGAGTAATCCCCAGGGCGCGCAGAGCGCGCGCTCCACCCACGCCCAACAGCAGTTCCTGACGAATCCGGACGCGGCGGTCTCCTCCGTAGAGACGCGAGGTAAGCTGGCGGTCTTCCGGAGCATTGCCTTCCACATTGGAATCCAGCAAGAGCAGGTCACAGCGGCCGACTTTTACGCGCCAGACTTTGGCGCGGATGACTTCGCTGCGAGTGTCAACCTGCACGACGACGGACTCGCCGTTCGTGCCGATTGCCGGCTCCATGGGCAACTGGCTTACATCGCTCTGCAGGTATTCTTCTTGTTGCCAGCCGTTGCGGTCGAGGCGCTGGTGAAAGTATCCCTGGCCGTAGAACAATCCGATGCCGACCAGCGGGATTCCAAGATCGGAAGCGCTCTTGATGTGATCTCCCGCGAGAACTCCCAAGCCTCCGGAATAAACGGGAAGGGACTCGTGCAGGCCGAACTCGGCGGAGAAATACGCGACTGGGCGCGTCCGCAGGATACCTGCATGGATTGCGCCCCACGTGCGGGGCGCGTCTAAATATTCGCGCTGGCGACGGTAAGCGTAATTGATGCGGCTGTAAAGCATCGGCTCGCCGGCGCGGCGCTCGATTCCGGCAAGGGAAATTTCTCCGAGCAACGCGACCGGGTTATGGTTGAGCGCGTGCCAACGTTCGGGATCTAAATCGCGAAATAAATTTGTGGTGTCGTGGTCCCAGCTCCAGGAGAGATTGCGGGCCAATGACCACAGGCGCTCCTGCACCGGTGCGATGAAGCGATCAAGGGTGCGGGCCTCATTGACGACCGGAGCCACTTGCGCCGCGGCTTCGACGAGCATGCTGATTTCTTCTTCGCGGAAGACACGGGGTTCAATGGTCTGGACGACCAGGACGCCTTGAAGTACTCCGCGGTGAATGAGTGGCACGCCGACAAATGAGCGGTAGTCGTCTTCTCCGGCCTCCTTGAAATATTTGAAGCGAGGATGGCTCTTGGCCTCCTCGACGGCGATTGGGCGCAGTTGCTCGGCAACAAGTCCGGCAAGGCCTTCATTGAGTGCCATGCGAAGGGTGCCGATGGATTGCGGGCGCAACCCCACCGAGGCCGCCAAAACCAGGTTGGCCCGATCTGGTTCCAAAAGATAAACGGAGCAAACCTCGGTACGAAAGCGGCGGGCGATCAGGGCAACCAGGTTCATGAGCGTTTCGGCTGGTTTTCCGCGCTCCGATGCAAGGTTCGCGATCTCTTCTAACGTTAAAACGTGGTTGGCGGCAAATCCCTGCGCGGTTGGGTTCATACGAATAAGTTTCTCAGCGTTTCCTTCATTGGGCACATCTATCCCTTTGATACAACCTCAAGAGTTCCCGATCCAAGAATAGGTTCAATGTGGCTCTGGGCGGACGTGGCCTTATTAGCGCTTCCAATTCTAAACGGAGAAGGGATTTTTGCGATTTTCTTGTTGTGTGGAAAAAATCTTTAGTGTGAAGATAAGCGGTAAGGGCAAGAAAACACGGTAGAACTAACGGAATATATAGCCGGGTTTGAGTTCGCAGCGGTAAACCCGGGTCTGATCGTTGCTCACGCGAGCATTGCAGGTAGCCCAGCTCATGAGCAAATTGGGGCCGAGAGGGAAAACGATGGTATCGCTGTTTAGTTCGGCCTGTATGCTTATGCCCTGAGCGCCGAGGGGCAGAGTGAAATTCAGGGCGCGGCCGAAAATCACTGGATAGGACTCGCGTACAGCGTTGCTCACCATGGGATGAATGACTTCAGCTTCCACTAAAAATACCGCGGTGTCGGACCAGTTGAAAGCGGAAACCGTGACGTTTCGTTGGGCCTCGCGCTGTTCCATGCCTTCGATTTTGGTGAAGGGGCAGGGGCCGGCAATGCAGGACGCTCTTACATTTTGAAATAAGTTTCCTTCGCCGGCATCGAGAGAAACGGAACCCTTGGCAGCTTTCCATTTTCCGTCCGGGGAGCATGGGTCTTTGTCTTTGCCCTTGCAAGGCACGTTGCCGGTATTCTTCACCTCGAAGGTCCTGACGGCGCTTCCGATGTTCGCTGATGTGCTGTCTTTGATGGAATACTTGACCAGCACATTTCCCACCTTGGCGACTGGATGGCTCGGTTGCAGGGACTCGGTCTGCATGGGCTTGAGGTGCACCACAAAAAGCTTGTCGCTGACGTAATCCTTCAGTTCGTACGGGAAGTATCCGGCGCGCAAAAATTGCAGCGTGAGGGGTGTACCACGCCTGACCGCAGTGGGAAGAGTCAAATCAAACAGGCCCGAGGAGTCGGATTTGACCGATTGGGAAATGTTGTCGTTCGTGGTGCTGACCACTACATCCCCAACCGGCAACTGTTTTTGTGGGTCGGAATTTTCAGTGACGATTGCGCCGCGCAAGATCACGGGTTTGCGCCGCACGGCCTGACGCAGGAATACCGCCCCGACTCCCGCGGCAAGGAGAATAATGAGACCAAGGGTCGGCAATTTATTGCCTTTCGCCATCTGCGTGTCATTATCTTACGACTGAGTTTCGCTGGAATGAACGCAATCTTTTCATTGCAAGACTAAAGATCGTTTAAGATCATGCGAGTGAACGAGAACAGCCAGGGCCGTGCCGGGCGTTCACGCCGCGATCTGCTAAAGCAGATGGCTGCGGTGTTGGTGGGCACGCCGCTGGCCGCGCGCTGCGATCTCGCTTCCCTGGTAGAGCCGCAGGGAACTTTGGGAGGCATACCAGCGCTATCCAGTTCGGCCTCCGCGGTTGATTATCCGAAGATCACGCTGACTCCAGAAGACATTCAGTTACTTGATGATGTGACGCGCTCCGGCACTTGTTATTTTTGGGAGCAGGCCAATCCCGAGACTGGACTGGTTAAGGACCGTTGCAATGCTCGCGCGGCGACGACGGACAATACTGTTGTTGCCAGCATTGCGGCGACGGGCTTTGGACTTACTGCCCTATGCATTGGGGAGAGCCGCAATTACCTGTCTTATTCCGAAGCAGCGAACAGAGTTGTGACAACATTGCGTTTTCTTTGGAAGAAACTCGCCAACCACCGAGGATTTTTCTATCACTGGGCGGACGTTCACACCGGCGAACGCATTTGGGATTCAGAGATTTCGTCAGTGGACACGGCCATACTGCTTTGCGGCATTTTGACAGCGCGTGCGCATTTCAACAATCGAGAGATCACCATGCTGGCCAGCGCGATTTTTAACCGTGTTGACTGGAGTTGGCTATCGGAAGACACGGCGCTGCTTCCGCATGGCTGGATGCCCGAGGTTGGGTTTCTTCCATACCGATGGGACGACTACAGCGAGCTGATGATGATGTATCTGCTGGGGATGGGTTCTTCCGTCCATCCGTTACGGGAGGAGACGTGGAATGCCTGGAAGCGGACAATCTTCGACTACGAAGGATTGCGTTACATCGGCTCGTTCGCTCCACTCTTTGTTCACCAGTATTCACAAGCCTGGTTTGACTTCCGCGGCAAGCGCGACCGTTATGCCGACTACTTCAAGAATTCCGTGATCGCCACCGAGGCGCACCGCCGTTTCTGTTTGGAGTTGGCGGAACGATTCCCTGACTATGGCGAAGATTTGTGGGGTATCACGGCGTCGGATTCCGCTGAGGGATATGTGGTTTGGGGCGGGCCGCCGGAGATAGGGCCGATTGACGGCACCGTTGTCCCGTGTGCCTCCGCCGGCTCACTTCCATTTGCTCCACAGGCGGCGCTGCGGGTATTGCACAATATGAGGAACCGCTATCCTTTTGCCTGGAGCGGCTACGGCTTTGTGGACGCATTCAATCCCTTAAAGAACTGGTATGACACTGACGTGATTGGGATTGACGTTGGCATCTCTGTGTTGATGGCGGAAAATCTGCGCAGCGGCTTCGTGTGGCGGACATTTATGAAAAATCCCGAGGCGCAACGGGGAATGAAGCGCGCCGGATTCACCTCCTACTGATTTCACTGCGCAATGGCCTTTTGCCCACGTGAGGTTTTACCCGGGCGTTTGGTAAGCTTGTGTTTCTGAAAAGGTCCATCTTTGAAAAAAATCGTCCTGATTGCATTTGTGTTGCCGCTGCTCACGGGCCTCGGCTGGTGGTATTTCCATGAACGCGAGCTGACGGACTATGGCCCGGCGTATCGCGAGTACGCGTACATCACCAACAGCAAAGATAATTCCGTCAGCGCCATCGACATGCGCACTTTTCAGCGGGCGGCAACTATCCGGGTGGGCAGCGAGCCGACAGGTATTGCGGCCAGCAGCAAGAAAAATGAAATCTACGTAGTAAATTCCGGTTCCGACAACGTCAGCATCATCAATGCCGAAAGCAACAAGGTGGTGGCGACGATTGGCGTGCATGGGCGCCCATATTTCATTGACGTCTCTGCGGACGGTAAGCGAGCGTATGTGGCGAACTCGGCGTCCGACAATGTTTCGGTAATTGATCTGGAAAAGCGGGTGGTGGTGGGGAATGTACGGGTGGGCAATGGCCCCGGGCTGGCGCGGGTTTCCCCCGACGGAGCCACGGTCGTGGTGAGCAATCGTGGTGACAATACGGTTTCTCTTATTGACGCAGAGAATTTAAGGGTACGGACTACGGTTGCGGTTTGCCAGAGGCCGGAGGACATCGCAATTCTGCCCGACAACAGCAAGGCATTTGTTGCGTGCTCAGGCTCGGCGCAAGTGGCGTCCATTGATTTGAAGTCGGGGAAATTGCTGGCGCTGCTCGATGTGGGAAAGACGCCGATCAATCTTGCGCTGAAGCCGGATGGCGGTGAGTTGATTGTGTGCAACTTCGATTCCGACAATATTTCCATCATCGAAACCAGCACCAACGAGGTTGGGGCCAGTTACCTTATTGGCAGGCATCCCACGCGAGGGATCGTGAGTTCGGACAATGCGCGGTTGTACGTCAGTAATTTCGGCTCCAACAGTGTTGCGGTCTACGATATTGATATGGGTAAGGTGATAGCAACTATGCCGGTTGGCAGCGGCCCTGACGGGCTGGCGCTTTCGCAACGCCAGAATTATCTGCTGGCGCTCGATTCGCAATCGGGAGATGTGACGGTGATCCAGAAGCGCAATCCACGAACGCTTGAACCCACCGAATATTCGCTGCTGACAATGATTCCCGTCGGAGCGCAGCCCAATAATGTGGTTGTGAAGGCCTTTATGCTGCCCAAGGCCGCGCACTGAGCATGGCCCGTCCCTCTCCAACACGCGACGGCTTTCGGGCAATATTCCATCGGCCTTCGGTCGGTGTGGCCGAGGTTGCCTGGCGGTGGAGTTTCGGCGCGGCTTTCTGTCTATTGGCGGTGTTTTGTTTCGCTGAATACATGAGCAGCCTCCCGGTGAGCAAGGCGCAATTGCTGCTGATTGGCAGCGGGCAAACCCTGCTGGCGCTGAAGACGCTGCAACAAATTCTGGCTGGAAGTTCGCTGCGGCTGATTCGTGCTTTGTTGGTGTTAGTGATTGGCTCAGCTGCCGGGTGGGTGATTCTCGCTTCCGTCGGTCGGGCGGTGACGCTGCGGGGATTGCTGGTGGATCGTGAGCCTCCGGTTGGAAAAATTACGGTCCATTCCATGCTTGGGTTAAACGCCCTTCGGGCGGGAGGATTCATCGGCGCGTCTGCTTTGTCATTAGCAGCGATTGCGGTGGTAGCCAATTCGCAACAAGACGATTCGTCTGCGGGGGCTGCGATTTTCCTCTGCCTCGGGCTGGTGGTGATCATTTGGCTCGGCTGGTCGGCGTGGAACTGGTATTTCTCGATTGCGGCGATTTTTGTGGCAAGAGACGGATGTGGAACCTTCCCGGCGATTGGCAAGGTCGCCGGTTTATGCGCGGACCAACCGGGCAAGCTGTTTGTGGTGGGACTTTGGTTCGCATTCGCACGCATTGCCGCAATTTACGTCGCCGGCATGTTGTGCGTTCTCTTTATTGGCGTGGCTCCGTTGGGCTCAGCCGCCGTGCTGGCTGCGGTCATCGCGTCATCCCTGGCTTATTTCCTGCTAGCGGATTTTCTTTATATTGGGCGCCTCGCCGCGTATTTGTCAGTGGCGGATTGGCCGTTGGAGCCGCTTCCGGTAGCAAGTCCGGTTGATTTGGGCACATTGGATTCTGGAGTATCGGGCCAGACTGCGGCGGTGGATCGGGATGAGCTTATTCTTAGCGATCTCTCTGTAGAAATGCCGCGGCCTTCGGAATGATGTGTCAGGCATCGCTCAACTGGGCAGCCGTGGGGGCGGGTGTTTTTGAGCAGATTGAAGAGGACGTGGGCTTTGGGAGCTATCTGGCGCTTTCGAGACTTCCTGCTTTACACTTATTTGCCAATCTGCGAAACTCATCCGTGGAAAACCAATCTATTGTCATTCTCGATTTTGGCGCGCAGTACTCGCAACTGATCGCGCGCCGCGTCCGCGAACAGAACGTCTTTTCGGTTGTCCTCCCCTGCAACGCTTCGCTGAAAGAAATTAAAAGCTATTCACCCTTGGGCATTATTTTTTCCGGCGGCCCTTCGTCCGTGTATGACGCGGACGCTCCCGAGGCGGAAAAGCAGGTTTTTGATTTGGGTGTTCCGGTACTTGGCATTTGTTATGGATTGCAGTTCATGGTGCATGCACTGGGAGGAAAAGTGCGCCCTGCGCCGCGGCGTGAATACGGCCATGCGAGTGTCGAGGTGACGGGGAAGTCTGCTTTGTTTGAAGGGCTGCCGAACCAGCTGGAAGTTTGGATGTCGCATGGAGATGAAGCGCTGGAACTGCCTGCAGGCTTTACTCTGACGGCGAAATCTCCGAACGCGGTGGCGGCGGTGGAGAATGCGGCACGAAAAATGTGGGCGGTGCAGTTCCATCCGGAAGTCCATCACACCAAGCTGGGCACGGAGATTCTGCGCAATTTTGTGTTCAACATTTGCGGCGCAAAACCGAACTGGACGCCACAGCACTTTATTGACGTAAGCGTGGCGCAAGTTCGAGACACCGTTGGAAAAGGTCGCGCCATTTGCGCGCTCTCAGGTGGTGTGGATTCGGCTGTGGCTGCGGTGCTGGTGGACCGGGCTCTCCGCGACGCGAACGGTCGGTCCCGGCTTACTTCGGTTTTTGTAAATAACGGAGTGCTTCGTAAAAACGAATTTGAAAAAGTGCAGCAGAACTTGCGCGATAAGCTGGGCCTGCACCTGGTTGCCGTGGACGCTACGGAAAGATTTCTCAGCAAGCTTGCGGGAGTGACTGATCCGGAAAAAAAGCGAAAGATCATCGGCAATGAGTTTATTGCGGTGTTTGACGAAGAAGCGCAGCGCATTGAAAAAGAGCAGGGAAGCGTGGACTGGCTAGTACAAGGCACGCTCTATCCTGATGTGATTGAGTCGCGTTCGGTGCGCGGGCCGTCGCAGGTGATCAAGTCTCACCACAACGTTGGTGGGTTGCCGGAGAAGATGAAGCTCAAGCTGATTGAGCCGCTGAAAGATTTGTTCAAAGATGAAGTCCGGCGGATTGGGCGCGATCTGGGAATGCCGGAAGAGATTTTGCGGCGGCAGCCGTTTCCGGGGCCTGGCCTAGCAGTGCGCGTGGTGGGAGAAGTGACTCCGGAGCGGCTGGCGATTCTTCGTGAGTGTGACGACATTGTGGTGAATGAAATCAAGACTGCGGGTCTGTATAAGAAAATCTGGCAGTCGTTCGCGGTGCTGCTGCCGGTAATGTCGGTAGGAGTGATGGGGGATCAGCGCACGTACGCTTACACTTGCGCGATTCGTGCTGTGCATTCTGAGGATGGAATGACTGCCGATTGGGCTCCGCTGCCTCACGAAGTGCTCAAGACGATTTCCAGCAGGATAGTGAATGAGGTGAAAGGCGTGAACCGGGTGGTATATGACATTACTTCTAAGCCGCCGGGGACGATTGAGTGGGAGTAGCCTCTGTCCCGGTTCCCACATCTTGAAAACCGCGAGATGTGGGCCACACCCCTTCGGTAAGATTGGCCTGATCTTAGAATCATGTCATCCCGACGTTGAAGCGGAGCGAAGACGGATGGGTCTTATGGCGGCCAGTCAACGTCTCTGCGGACGACGAGAGTGGCAAGCCCAAGATCAGCATCAGAGCTGCAATCTGACGTAAGGTCCCTCACCCGCTAAAGCGGGTTCGGGATGACATGGCTTTTGGGGATGGGAATTTTTCTCATGGCTTCACCGTTACCATTACTACCCCATGCGATGCCACTTGCGCCGAGAATTTTCCGGTAAAGTTTCCCAAATCTTTCTTCTGCCATAAATCGCGGACGGCCGCGCTTAAGTGGCTGGGATATCCTAACTCTTCCCACGTCGCTGTAATTTCCTGCGCTTTGGAGTCGCGATTGAAAAGCACAACCGCGCGTCCGCCATCGCTTAATTGCTTCGACCAGACTTCCAGCGGGCCGTCTTTCGCGACGCGTGTGCCCTCGTGTCCCAGCGGGTCCTGGTCCACGGCGATCACTTCTTTGTTGGTTAGAATGTCGCGGATTTCGGGGCGCATGTTGTGCACGTCATTGCCGGCGATCAACGGCGCGGCAAGCTCTGCCCACAGGCTGAAGTGGGATTGGTATTCGGTATCGGTCATGCCGCCGTTGCCAACTTCCAGCATGTCGGGATCATTCCAGTGTCCCGGCCCGGCATACGACGCAAGACCCACTTGCTCGTCGAGAATCGCGGTCATGCCGTAGGAGCAACAGGCTCCATTGCCCCACTTCAACTTTCCTTCAAACCTGTCTTGAATGTCGCCGGTGGTGCGCCACAGATTGCCGCCGACTTGCTCTCCCCAAAGCCAGGGCTTCGCGGTGCCCCATTCACAGATGCTCAACACGATGGGCCTTCCTGAGGCGTTCAGAGCGTTGCGGATAAGGGCGTAGGAGGCTTTTGCATCTTGGGAGGTTGTGTTGCACCAGTCGTACTTCAGGTAGTCCACACCCCAGGAGGCGTAGCGCGCGGCATCCTGATATTCGTGGCCCAGGCCTGCAGGCCGTCCGGCGCAGGTTTTATAGCCCGCGTCAGAATAAATGCCGAATTTCAGTCCCAGGGAATGAACATAGTCGGCTAGCGCTTTAATGCCGGAAGGGAATCGCTGCGGGTCGGCGACAATGTTGCCATCCTGGTCGCGCGAAACCTGCCAGCAATCGTCAATCACGATGTATTTGTATCCGGCGTCCTTCATGCCGGACTTCACCATGGCATCGGCCATGTCGCGAACCAACTGCTCGCTTACGTTGCAGGCGAACTTGTTCCAACTGTTCCATCCCATGGGAGGCGTGGGCGCGAGGGCCGCAAGCTCAAATTGAGGGGCTGGCGCCTGGTAAGTGGTTTGGGCGGAAGAGACGGCGATGAATGCAAAGCAAGCAAACGATATGAGAGCGGCAAAGCGTGTGAATTTCATGGCGGCAGGAATTGTAACAGACGAGATTCGGGCGATCGCATAAGAGAAATTGGCGCGGCTCGCGGCTTTGCCGGTATCTGCGGGTGGCAGTATGATGAGTGGGATGGGTCCTAGTTTTCCAGACATGATTTTCCTCTTCTTGCTGGCCCTGGTTGTTTTTGGGCCCAAGAAGCTGCCGGAAATTGGCCGACAGATCGGCAAGCTGCTGAATGAGTTGAAGCGCGCCTCGAACGAGTTCAAGGCGCAGATCCAGACGGAAATGGACAATCTGGAGCAGCAGGAGAGCGCGAAAAAGATGCTGGCTCCGGCTGAACCGCCCCCGGGGTCTGTCGCTACTTTGTCGCTTAAGCCTCCGCCTGTTTCCGATTCGGAAGGCGGTGAGCATGGCGAGGTGATTGATCTTAAGCCGATTGATGGTAAAGCGATTGATGGTAAACCGATTGATTCAGAACTTACTGCGGCCAAACCCAAAGAGCCGGAGCCGATTGTGATCCATCCACTGGAGCGTGAGGGCTTGGGTGAGGTCGCGAGATCGGATTCGGACACGGAGGAATTTAACCTCAGCCAGGATTCCGAAGCTGGGAACAATCATCATCCCGATTCTGCGATTAAGGCCACCAATGCCTGAGATCACTGTGGACCAAGCTCCGACAACAAAGCAAGAAGAACCAATGGCGGCCATGAGCTTCCTGGAGCACCTCGAAGAACTGCGCAGAAGGCTGGTGTATTCCGCGATCGCGATTGCCGTCGGCTCATTGGCCTGCTGGATTTATGTTGAGCGGATTTATGATTTCGTGCAGCGTCCCATCCTCGATGCGCTGACTCGGGATGGGATGGTTGCGAAACTTACCTTTCTCAATCCGGTTGATCCTTTCAATCTGTATTTGAAGACTGCGGTTTTCGCTGGCCTGTTTCTCACTTCGCCTTTTGTGCTCTACCAGGTATGGATGTTCATTTCTCCGGGACTGTACCGGAACGAGAAGCGCTATGTTTTCCCGTTCATGTTCTCCACCGTCTTCCTGTTTCTTGCCGGGGGGTATTTCGGCTACAAAATGGTGTTCCCTGATGCGCTGAAATACTTGATTGGTCTGGGCAAGCAGTTCCAGCCGATGATCACGATCAGCGAGTATACGGGATTGTTCCTGACGGTGATTATCGGGCTGGGCGTGGTTTTTGAAATGCCCATCCTGGTGTTCTTTTTGTCGCTGATGGGAATGGTGACTGCGGGCTGGATGTGGCGAAATATCCGTTATGCGATCCTGGTCATCTTCATCATTGCGTCGATTCTTGCGCCGACGCCCGATATTTCCACGATGTGCATTTTTGCTGCTCCCATGATTGGGTTGTACGTACTTAGCATCGGAATCGCGTGGTTTGTGCATCCCAATCAACGCAACGCCCGCAAGGCCCGACAGGCATGAGATCGTTTCGGCAGAAGTTATGTTCCTGTTTCTGCTTGCTTCTTTTGCTGGGCAGCATGGCTTGTACGCGCGGTGAAACAGCCGCAAGCGGCAGCGATTCGGCAGCGGCTTCAACCGCCACCCCGCCTTCGGCGCCATCGGTGGCGCCCGTCGGCATAAAATTCGATGACGGCCCGGAAATTTCTCCTCCTGAGTTCAACGCGGCAAGGGCAATGCAGTACACGAAAGAGATCGTGGCGTTTGGCCCGCGTCCCATTGGAAGCGCAAACCACAAAAAGGTCGAGGATTACATCCTTTCGCATTTGAAAGGCATTGATGTTGAGCAGGACGCCTTTAGCGTGGATACGACCGAGGGCACGTATCCGGTGCGGAACATCATCGCCAAATTCCCTGGAAGCCGCGACGGAATCGTGGTAATCGCCAGCCATTACGACACGAACTGGCCGCTGAAAGACGTGGCGTATGTCGGTGCGAACGACGGGGCATCTTCAAGCGCATTGCTGCTGGAGTTGACCAATCAGCTTAGAGGCAAAAAACTGAATGGATACAGCGTGTGGTTGCTTTGGGACGACGCTGAGGAGTCCATGCGGCTGCCCTGGTACGATCCGGAAGCTTTGTATGGTGTGCGCCATTTGGCGGATAAGTGGCAAAAAGATGGAACGCTCAAAAACATCAGGGCATTTTTGCTTGAGGACATGATTGGCGATGCCGACCTAAACATTGAACGGGACCAGAACTCCACGCCGTGGATGGAGGATCTTGTGTACCAGGCAGCCACTCGCTTGGGAGCGCAATCGCATTTTTTCGAGCGGACCGGCGTGATTGACGACGATCACATCCCATTTGTGCAGCGCGGCGTGCCCAGCGCCGACCTGATAGATTTTTCGTACGGCTACAACAATGTGTTTTGGCACACGACGCAGGACACCGTGGACAAGCTGAGCCCGAAGAGTCTGGAAATCGTCGGCATGGTTACATTGGAAGCTTTGCGTATGCTTGATAGCATACAGACGCTTCCGACTGCTGCTAAATAGAGGCTGGCCCGTTGCGCTTCACCAGCGATTTCTTCGCGTAGAATGCCTGTAGAAGTTCACCCTGAATTGTTCGACTGGTGCCTGGATTGAACGGACTCCTGTTCTGGATTCTCTTCAACGTTTTTATTCTCGCCATGCTGGCTCTTGACCTCGGCGTCTTCCATCGGAATGCGCAGGTTCCGACATTCCGCCGCGCCTTAGCTTGGAGCAGCCTGTGGATCGCAATGGCTGCGGTCTTTGCGCTGATGCTCTCTATTTGGCAGGGGCATGCGGCAGCACTGGAGTTCGTTACTGGCTACGTGATTGAGCTTTCGCTGAGCGTGGACAATCTCTTTATTTTTCTTCTGATTTTTCAGTACTTCCGCGTCCCTGCAGAGTACCAGCACAGGGTTTTATTCTGGGGAGTGCTGGGCGCTCTGGTGATGCGAGGGGTCTTCATTTTCGCGGGCGTCGGGTTGATTCACAAATTTCACTGGATCATTTATTGCTTTGGAGCGCTCCTGCTGTACAGCGGCATTAAATTGGCGCGCGAGCGCAGTCCGCAGGTGAATCCGGAAAAGAACCCGGTCTTGCGCGTGCTGCGTTCACTGATTCCGGTGACCGATGACTATGAAGGAAACAAATTCTTCGTGCGCCGGCCTCAATTGTTTGCCACGCCTCTACTGGTTGTGCTGCTGGTGATTGAAACGACCGATGTTATTTTCGCAGTGGATTCCATTCCCGCGATTCTGGCGATTACACTGAACGCTTTTATTGTGTACACCTCGAACGTCTTTGCGATTCTGGGGCTGCGTTCCATGTATTTTGCACTGGCGGGAATGATGGAGATGTTCCACTATCTGCATTACGGGTTGGCGGTGGTGTTGATGTTCGTGGGCACCAAGATGCTGATCTCGCATTACTTTCAGATTCCGACGGTGTGGGCGCTGGTGGTCGTGGCGGGGGTACTGTTTGCGTCGGTGATGGCGTCAGTGGTGCATCCGCGGGAGGAAGCGTGATAGCGTGGTTGTCAGGCGAAAGTAATGTTGTTAGCAGTGGTGATCGAGTGTTTTAGGAATGTTTCATCGTTGTGTACGGGAAAGTCTGTGCGGTAGTGCGCGCCACGGCTTTCCTCGCGCGCCAATGCGGATCGTGCGACGAGCAGCCCAGCTGTAAGGAGATTGCTGGCCTCCCATGCGCGCCTTGAGCGGGGAGCGGCAAAACGGATCCCTTCTAATTTCTGAATTGCTTCTTTCAATCCGCTCCCGGTGCGAATAATGCCTGCGTCTTGCCACATCAAGTTTTGGATTTCCTGAATTTGTGCTTCTGTACGTTCCGCCCGGTCGTTGCTGCTTACTAATCCCTCTTGGGGGACTTGCGTTGCTCTGGATGCGACATTGCCCAGATTATTGCGCATCATGCTTCCAGCTCTTGCGCCGAAGACCAGACCTTCTAACAAGGAATTACTGGCGAGGCGATTGGCGCCGTGTACGCCGGTAGAGGCGGTTTCGCCGGCTGCATAGAGCCTTTTAATTGATGTTTGCCCGTCCATATCTGTGCGTATGCCGCCCATTGAATAGTGCGCCGCAGGGTGAATGGGGACGAGATCGGCGGTGATGTCAATGTTGTATTGCAGGCACGTTGAATAAATTCGGGGAAAGCGTTCTTTTATGCGTGCCGCGTCAAGGTGCGTGAGGTCGAGATAAACCGCAGGATTTTCGGCCCGGCTCACGGAGAGTTCATTCACGATCGCGCGTGCGACAACATCGCGAGGCGCCAACTCCGCAAGTTCGTGATAGTTCGACATGAAGCGGACTTTGTCGCTGTTGCGCAGGTAGGCACCTTCGCCGCGGAGCGCTTCCGATAATAAAAACCTGGGCGCGTTCTTCAGATACAGAGCGGTCGGATGAAACTGAATAAATTCGATATCGCTGATTTCCGCTCCGGCGCGGAATGCCATGGCTACGCCGTCGCCGGTAGCGACACTGGGATTGGTGGTGTTGCGGTAGAGCTGGCCTAATCCGCCGGAGGCAAGCAGTACGGCCGATGCAGTGATGGTCTGGCGCACTCCGGCGTCATCAATCAGATGAATTCCGCGAACCGAACCAGAGTCGAGAAAAAGATCGGTGGAAAATTCGAATTCGCACACTGAGATGTTATCCAGCGTCTTTACTTTCGCGTAGAGAGCGCGGGCGATCTCGCGACCGGTGGAATCGCCGTGAGCATGCAGGATGCGGTTTCGGCTGTGCGCACCTTCCCGGCCGAAGGCCAGTCTGGTTCCGTCCCGGTCGAATTGCGTTCCCCAGGCAATGAGCTCTTCGATACGTTCCGGACCTTCTTCCACTAATATTTTTACGGCTTCGGGATTGCAGAGTCCGTCGCCCGCATTCAACGTGTCCTGAAAGTGGAGGCCCACTTCGTCTTCATCGCTGAGCGCGGCGGCAATGCCTCCCTGGGCCCATTGGGTGTTGGAGTCGGTAACCTCACGCTTGGTGAGGACCACCACGCGTCCCGCGGAGGCCAATTCGATGGCGGCACGGAGACCCGCGATTCCCGCTCCTACGACGATGAAGTCTGTTTCGGCTGGCGCACGTCGCATCTAAAAAATGGTATCACGTGAAGAGGGAATGGCTGGGCTCGCGAATACGTTATGATGGAAAGCTCATGCGCCGAATATCAGTGACAACTCCGCAACGCTCTTATGAAGTCGTAATCGAACACGGCCTGCTTGAGCGCGCGGGGGAATATGTTCGTGAGTTGTTTGGCGAGCGAAAGCATTTGTTCGTGGTAACAGTACCAGCGGTGCGGCGGCGCTGGGGTAAAAATCTGTTGGCGTCGCTGGGCCGCGCTGGATTGAGCGCAAAAGTGCTGGAGATGCCGGAAGGAGAGCGATACAAGCGGCTCTCCACGCTGGAAGACCTGGCGGAGAAGTTGATTGCCCTTCGCGCAGACCGCGACGCGGCGCTACTGGCATTCGGCGGCGGCGTGGTCGGCGACGTGGTTGGATTTCTCGCCTCTGTGTACATGCGAGGCATTGATGTGGTCCAGATTCCTACGACCGTTCAGGCGCAATTGGATGCGGCGGTCGGAGGCAAGACCGGAGTGAATCTGCGAACGGGAAAGAACCTGATTGGCACGTTTCACCAGCCGCGTGCGGTGCTGGTGGACTTGGCGACGCTTTCGACCCTACCAGAGCGGGAATTTCGGGCGGGGATGTACGAAGCGGTGAAGTGCGGGGTAATTGGGCGTCCGGAATTGTTTGACTGGTTCGAGCGCCTCGAAATAAAGAAACTGCGCAAGGAGCTGCCATTGCTCGAACGAGTTATTGCACAGTCGGTTGAGTTGAAAGCTGAAGTCGTTTCTGCCGATGAGCGCGAAGGAGATTTACGGCGCGTGCTGAATTTTGGCCATACGATTGGGCACGCTCTGGAGGCGGAAACAAAGTACCGGCATTTTCTGCACGGGGAAGCGGTGGCCTGGGGGATGATAGCGGCATCGAATATCGCACAGGAGATCGGGAAGCTGGATTCCGCGAGCACGAAACGAATTGTGGATACAGTAATGCGGCTGGGGCCGCTGCCGAAAGTTGCAGTCCGCGGCCAGAACATTTTTAAGCTTTTGCAGTCCGATAAAAAGACACGGGACGGGGCCGTGCACTTTGTTTTGCCTACTCAAATCGGCAAGGTTGAAGTGGTAAAGAATGTGCCGGGTACGGTGGTTCTGAAGGCCATTCAACAACTCAAGGACTATGCTGCTGGCTGATTCGCTGCTGACAAGGAATTAATCTTTCACTTGAATAATTCTCTTAAACCTACTGTGGGTGCTGCTCCTGAGGGTGCTCGCGATCCGCAAGCTGCCGGCCGTGCAGTGCGCGAAATGTTTACCTCGATCGCTCCGCGTTACGATCTGCTGAACCACGTACTTTCTTTTAATGTGGACCGGCTGTGGTGGCGGCGCACCGCTCGAACCTTCCAGGAGAAATTGTCGCGGCCGGACGTTCGAGTGCTTGACTTGTGCTGTGGCACGGGGGACATGACGCGGGCATTGCGACGCGGCAGCAACGCCTCATCCAAAATTGTCGGCGCAGATTTTTCTCATGCGATGTTGCAACGCGCCACGGAGAAAACCAGGAGAACATCGCTGCGATGGCTGGAAGCCGATGCCCTGCGACTTCCTTTTTCAGATAATTGTTTTGATCTGGTGACGAGCGCCTTCGGGTTTCGCAATCTGGCCGACTACGATGCGGGCTTGCGCGAGATTTTTCGCGTGCTGCGGCCCGGCGGCGAATTGGGGATCCTCGACTTCAGCGAGCCGAAGGGGCTGATGGGAACTTTGTATCGAGTCTATTTCAAACATGTGCTGCCCGCCATCGGCACCTGGATTTCGGGAGTGAAGGGGCCATATGCGTATCTCCCGGCTTCCGTGGAGCGCTTTCCCACGCCAGAGGAAATGATCGAACGGATGCGGAGAGTCGGCTTTCAGGGGCCTTCGTGGCAACGTTACACCTTCGGAATCGCAGGTCTATATCGGGGAACCAAATAAGACAAGCGCGAGAACTACTTTTCCGCCAGGGAACTCTGCACGGAGGGTTCTTTAACGGGCGCGAACGAATCGGAGAACGCTTCGGCATTCGTATGGCGTATGACATTCCCATAGTCCGCGCCGAGAAATTTTTGCAGACGATCGGTACTCAATAAACTGTTCCCTGTGATGTAAGGTAGAAATTCCGGTGCGACTGGGGAAATACCCGCCTTCCAACGATATTCGAGGACCTTTTCCAGTCCCAGCTTGCCCGGCACACGCTTGAGTGTTGCATGGGAGGTCTGGATGCACTGTTCCACGGTCAGGGCGTCGCCGCTCCCTGCAACATTCAACAGAGTGAGCCTTTGCGATTCGGGTTCCGTGCGAGCCAGGATATACGCAAGCAGGCGCGCCAGATCTTCTACGTGAAGGAATTGCTTCCTCTTCTGTAAATATTCGTTGCCGAAGGGAAGGGCGTAGCTGAGGCGCTCTCCTTTATCGCGCAGGCGCTGGGCGCGTTTTCCGTCTCCTTGTGGCGCGCCGCGAAAAGCGTCAATCAGATAGTTGTGCATGCCAGCTCCTGCGACGAGCTGCGGCCGCAGCATAAAGACGCTGCATCCGCGCAGGGCCGGAGCGCGTTGCTTGATGACCTGGTCGGCCTCGGTTTGCTGAGCAGCCACGGGGAAATCGGAGGCTGCCAGTGGAGTGTCTTCGCTGGCAGATGTGTCGATATCGGGTCCATAAACCAGCGCGCTGCTTTGATAAATAAATTTCTCAACAATGTGAACGTCGCGGTTGGCTTCGGTGATGGCCTCCATCACGCGCGCCGTTCCGGCAACGGTGCTGTGCCACATGCCATCCGCGTCGGTGACGTTGTGGCCGGGCGAATCAGGGTCGAACGCGAGATGGACCACGCCAATCGGCTTAAGTTCCTGAATGATGGAAGTAAGCTGCAGGCAGGATTCTTCTTTGGCCAGATCAAGAGACTCGAAGCGCAACGGGAGATCAGTGACCGGCGGGATTGCATCTACGCCGGTAATGTCGAAAGCAGGCAGGAACGGCAGAAGGCGCACGCCGATCTGCCCGGCAACGCCGGTAATAATAACTGCTGGCTTGGCTTCACTCATTATTTGTGGTTCGCCATGTGGACGCTCACGGGTGATGCCGGCCGAGTCGGCATGGCACCGACGACTGGCGGCGACGTCTTAAAGTAATTTTCGTCGTATGAGAGTTGCACAGATTTTTGCAGGGCCTCCATTTTTTGCTGGAATCGTTCGCTTTCCAAAGTGCTACGGATTTCCTTGCTTGCCTCGTCAAGCGGCACGGCGGTTTTACTGTCGAGTTTGTAAATAAAAAAACCGCTCTGGCTGGGAATCACGTCGGAAACTGCGCCGGGCTTCAGCGCGAAAATGGAGCGCTGATCGGGAGGAAAATTGGCGGCGCGCACTTTGGTGAGCTTAGTGGATGGAGACTCGACTTTCATTTCAGCGGCCTCGAAGGCATCGCTTTGCAGCTTGGTGAAATCGCCGCCCGCAACGGCGCTGGCATGCAGCGCATCTGCTTTTGCCTTCATGTCTGATTCAAACTGCGCGCGTTCTTTCTCTGCGTCCGCAGGCTTTTGGTCCGCTTTTGGCGCGGTTTGCTTGGTTTTGGGAATGTAGATGCGTTCAAAATCGGCTTCCTGATACTTGTCAGAATTCGTGTCGTAATAGGCTTTTACGTCCGCATCTGAAATTTGCGCGGCTTCTTTGCGCAAATTCTTCGCCAGCTCCTGCGCCATGACCTGGATCCGCATGAGCTTCATCACCTCGTCGAAAGCTGGCCCGCGATCCAGTCCCTGCTCATGAGCATCGTGCGCGAGGACCATGCCCATCGCATAACGGGTGGCGAATTGCTTGCGGGCTGATTCGGGCATTCCGGGCTGGATGGCATTCACGACGGCCTCAAACTCAGAGCGGGAGATGGTCGTCTCGCAAGTGGCCGGGGCTTTGGCGGACTTGTTTTCGACGCGGGGTTTGTTGCAGAGCCCCTGAATCGTGACCACGGCAGGATTCGAGGCGGAGCTGGCGCTTTCGGATGTGTCGGGAGAATGCGTCTTGGAGTGGCTGGGGGATTTTGCTGCGTTGGGGGCAGATTTCTGGGGCGCGCTTGCGGGAACACTCGTTTGTGCCCAAGCCATCGCTGACAGCAACATCACACCGCAAATGCGAAACAACATAAATCTCCTCCAACAGAATGAAAGCGTTCATAAAATCGTAGCATATCTTCAACGCTGGACCTGGGCCTGCACGAATCATTTCCACCGATTAAGCTGGCGATCCGATTTGAATATTTGGTGACGAATCACGCCGCGAACATTGAATGGACTGGCCGAAACTTCAGCCGCCAGCGATAATGCCGCTATGGCTTCGCCCGCACACTCATACAGCCCGGAATCCATGCGTGCTGAAAAACGCTCGGTCGCGGGAAATTCCGTGCTGGCGGCGGCCGTAGTTACCGCCTTAAAGATTCTGGTGGGTTTCACTACTGGAAGCCTGGGAATTTTGTCGGAGGCCGCGCACTCCGGCCTCGATCTGGTGGCGGCGATCATCACGCTGCTCTCCATCCGCGTTTCTGACAAGCCCGCCGATGCCGATCATCAGTATGGGCACGGAAAGGTGGAAAATTTTTCTGCCTTTATTGAAACTGGGCTCCTCCTGCTGACCTGCGTGTGGATCGTGTACGAAGCCGTCCAACGTCTTTTCTTCCGCCGTGTGGAAATTGAGCCAACGCTCGCTGCATTCCTGGTGATGATTTTTTCCATGGGAGTGGATTTGTGGCGCTCGCGTTCCCTGAAACGAATCGCCACCAGATACGAGAGCCAGGCGCTGGAAGCGGATGCGTTGCATTTTTCCACGGACGTTTGGTCAGGAGGCGTTGTTGTCCTGGGATTAGCGTTGGTTCTTTTGGGACGCAAATATGAGGTGGGGTGGCTGCGTGATTCTGACCCGGTTGCGGCGCTGTGCGTGGCGGGCGTGGTCATCTATGTAAGCTGGCGGCTGGCGCGGCGCACGATTGATTCACTTCTGGATGCAGCTCCGGCAGGAGTTCGCAACCAAATCATTACCGCTGTCGCCGGGGTTGAAGGGTTGCTAGAAATCGACCGCGTGCGAATTCGACGGGCGGGGAACCGGTACTTTGCCGACCTTTCCATTGGGCTTGCGCGCAATGTTACTTTTCAACGCTCGGAACAGGTCGTGGGCGCGGTAACGGCGGCGGTACGTGACGTGCTTCCGGGCGCCGACGTGGTTGTCCGTTCGATCCCAAAGGCTTCTTATGCGGAAAACATTTTTGACCGCGTACGGGCGGTCGCGATGCTGCACAATTTCAATGTGCACGACGTGAGCATTCAGGACCTGCACGGACGTTTGCACGTCGAGCAGCACTTGGAACTGGATGAACGCCTTAGCTTGAAGGAAGCACACGATCGCGTGACAGTGCTCGAGGATGAAATCCGAAAGGACGTGCCAGGGATTTCTTCCATCCTCACGCATATTGAGAGCGAGCCCTCCACAATTGAACGCGGCGAAGAAATTGTGCAGGATGAGGCGTTAAAGCAAAAGCTGAAATCTTTGGAGCCCGAGTTCCCGGAAATTCTTGATATGCATGATATTGAAGTAAAGCGCGTGCGCGGACGCCTTTATGTTTCCTGCCATTGCAGCATGCCGGATGATCTGCCGCTTTCGCGGGTACATGACATTCAAACTGAGCTGGAGATCCGGTTCAAACAGGTTGCGCCAGAATTATTCCGAGTCCTTATCCATCCTGAACCTAGTACCGATGATCGACGCTAGCAGGCATTTTCGGTTTTTCGGTTCTTCATTTTCCACGATGCATCAAGTGCAGGTATCGCTGCGCTCGCTTTACATCGCGTCCAATCTGCTCACGCAAGGCTTCGACGGAAGGGAATTTAATTTCATCGCGAATTCGGGCCAGGAAGAAAAGTTCCACTTGAGTTTCCGGCGTCAGGTCAAGGGGATGAAAGTTCAACAGATGGGTCTCAATGGCAAAGGAGTCGGCGCCAAACGTTGGCCGGTTGCCGATATTGGTGACCGAATCAAAGCACTCTTCCGCTACGCGCGTCCGCGTGATGTACACGCCATCTTTCGGGACCATCTCTTCGTAGCGGCTTAAGTTGATGGTGGGAACTGTGTATTTTGAGCCGTAGCCACGGCCGCGTCCGGGTGTGGAGAGGATGGAGAACGAGCGGCCCAGCAAGTGACGTGCACGGCTTACTTTTCCGTCTGACAACAATTTGCGGATACGGCTGCTGGAAACGGGCTCGCCGCGCAACCGCATTTCGGGGTAGGAAATGGTCTCAAACCCCAGTTCGCGGCCAAGGCCCGCCATGAAAGTCACGTTGCCGGATGCCTTGTGCCCGAAATGGAAGTTATAACCTTCGTGCACCTCACGCGCATGCAAACCTTGCTGGAGAATTTGCTGGGCAAACTCGGCGGGAGTAAGCAGCGAGAGATCGCGGCTGAAAGGGAGAAGGAACACGGCCTCCACTCCGGCCTCTCCGAGCAAGCGCAGTTTTTCCGGGGTGGGCGTGAGCAGTTTGAAATTCGCATCGGGCCGAAGAATGCGCGTGGGATGCGGTTCGAATGTGATAACCACGGCTTTTATCTTTTGTTGCCGGGCACGGGAAACGATTTCCTCAAGGACTCGCAGGTGCGCGCGATGCACGCCATCGAAATTTCCCACGGAAACGATGGTGGGGCCGAAGCCGGCGGGGACATCTGCGAGTTGGTGAAATACTTGCATGAGAATCAGTTAGATCTCAAATTCCAGTTTCAAGCCGTCGTAAGCAAGGCGCACGTTTGGCGGCAGAGTCGCGTTGGTTGCTCCATGCGGCAAATCATGACTGATATGGGTGAAAAACGCCCGCCGGGGCCGGAGCCGCTCCACGATGCGCAGGGAATTCTCAACTGTTGAATGTGTGGGATGAGGCTTGTATCGCAAGGCATCCAGAAAAAGCACATCAAGGTTTTTCAGCCGCTCGAATGACTTTTCTGGGATATCACTGTGGTCGGTCAGGTAAGCCGCGGAGCCGAAGCGAAACCCGAAAATTTCCGTTTCGCCGTGAATTACCGGAACCGGTTCGAAGGTAGCGCCATAAAGTTCTACCGGGCCGTTGATCGGTTTGAGCTCAACTTGGGCGAGACCGCCAAACTTATAGTTTCCGTCGAAAATGTAGCGAAACATATTGCGGATAAATTCCGCCGCGTCGGGGCGGGCGTAGAGCGGCATTTTTTTGGGCTTGTGCAGATAACTTAAGGGCCGCAGGTCGTCAATGCCAAGAATATGGTCCGCGTGAGTGTGGGTATAGAAGACCGCGTCTAAATGACGGATGTTTTCCCGGACGGCCTGGGTGCGAAAATCTGGAGTGGTATCAATCAGGACCGCCTTGCCGGCGTACTCGACGAGCACGGAAGGGCGCATCCGCTTGTCATGCGGATCTGAAGATTGGCACACGGCGCAATCGCAACCGATGGTGGGTACGCCCATCGAAGTGCCGCTGCCGAGCACGGTGAGGCTGGCCTTCATCACTTTGCATTGCCGTGCTTTGCATTGCCGCCCGCGGCTTGGGGAGGACGCGTAAGGGCATTGGTCACTTCCACATAGGCCATGCGCAATTCGTACAGGGAAGTTTGGATGAAATTGGTTTCAGCAGGCGTCAGATTGCCCTTTGTCTTTTCCGAGAGGAGCGAGATTGTGTCAATCGTCTGGCGTGCGCCGATGATGTCTATCTGAGGCTGCCCGCCTTGCTCGTGCATCAACCCGAGTTGCATCATGGCCGTCATGTACAAGGAGGCCATGATGCGCTCGAAGGTCATTTCGAGTTCTTTCGCAGAATGGCCGCTCTGCTCTACTTGGCGATCCAAATCCTGAGAGGAGTTGCGATAGGCCTCCGCCTGCGCCTGTTGTTCTTTGCTGGAAGGGGGAGGCGGAATGGTTTGGGAAGGGCGGGCTTGGGAGGAGTTAGTCTCCTCACTCTCAGCGGCGGGCGCCGACGTAGGTTTCTCTTCCACCGTTTCGGTCCGCACTTCTCCATCCGACGTAAACAGCCGGCGGTCGTTGACGACAAAGCTTTCTTGCTTTTTTTCTGCCATGAATTCCCTCACTGCTGAAAAAAGTTTGTAAACGGAAGCGATGCGACGACGGCATCGGCATTTTCTATTGGAATCTTGTTGCCCGGCGTAGCGAATTCCCGCCGCAGATATCCGAGCGCTACGTTCTGGAAGCCGTCAGCGGTGGGCAGGGAAGCGACACTGGTAATTTCTCCCACACTCTTACCTTCGATTTGAAGCGCGGCGCCCAATGTTGGCAACGCCCCGTGAATCAGGAAGCCGGTAAATTTGCGGTGAACGTTACCCCGCGAACGAATTCGCTCTACGATCTCCTGGCCGATGTAGCAGCCCTTGTTGAAGTTCAATGCCCGGGTCTGTTCTGTTTCCTGAGGCAATGTTCGTTCCGGAATGTCCACTCCGAAGCGGGGAATTCCGCAGGCGACGCGCAGTAGTTCCAGTGCGTCTTCGTCCACCGTGGCCGCGCCCGAATTCGTTAATGCTCCGTGGATGGCTTTGCCATCGGTGGCCGAGCACCAGATTTCATATGAAGCCGCGCAAGGGATATCCTGCCGCACGAGTGTGCAGGTCAAATCGTTCCACTTCAACTCGGCAAATTGCAGCGGTTGCAGCTCGGGTAATTCGAATCCCACCGCAGCAAGGGTTTCGGACGCTTTCGGGCCGGTGACTTGGATCATGACGTCGCTCGATTCCGCGATTTCAACCTTGTCCATGATGATGTAGCGCCGGAACAACTTCAGGGTGTTTTCCAGTTGGACACGTTCGGTTTCGACCAGTAAATAATCCGCGCAGTTGTAGGCGTAGAGGTCACCCTGAATCTGGCCTTGCGGATTCAGCAAAAAGCCATACACTCCATGACCGGCGGCCAGGTCGCGGATGTTATTGGTGATCATCCCGTTCAGCCAGCGAATGCGATCCTTGCCGCTGAGGCGGATTTGCGCGCGTCCGGACAACTCGGCCACTCCGCAGGCGGAGGTGAGCTTTTTAAATTCCAACCCGCTTCGGGAGCTAACAGCGGACGCCGCTTCGTTTTCGTGCACAGTAGGGACCATTTCTGTGTTGATTATAGCGAATGCGAATGGATCAAGCGGGGGATTGCCCAGCCCCCATACTGCCTTTTCGTATTTCGGATGATGCGGATCCATCCGATGACAATGCACGACGCCATTGGTATGCTAACGCTCATCATGCCCGCGGGAAAACGTCGGATCATTCGCGCAAACGAGCCGGTTACAAAGCAAATCTTCAAAGAACAGACTCTCAAGGAACAAATCAATGTCGCCCTGATTGGTTATGGCCTTGCTGGTGAAACCTTCCATGCGCCGCTGATTGCTGCGACGCCTGGCTTGCGGCTTCGCTACATCGCTTCCCGCGACTCGGCGAAGGTGCGGAAGACGTGGCCGAATGTCGACGTGATTAGTTACGAAGAAGTCTTCACAACGGCAGGGATTGACCTTGCAGTGATCGCTACTCCAAATGCTACGCACTTCGATCTGGCACAAAGGGCACTGAGGTCCGGCAAGCACGTTGTGGTGGATAAGCCATTTACTACAACGGTGAAGGAAGCGGAAAAACTGATTGCATTGGCCAAAAAACAAAAACGCCTGCTGTCAGTCTTTCAAAATCGCCGATGGGATGCCGATTTCCTTACCTTGCGGGAACTTCTCGCGAAACGCAGCCTTGGCGAAGTGATGTATTTCGAGTCCCGTTATGATCGCTTTCGCCCCGAGGTGAAAAGACGGTGGCGGGAACTTCCCGTTCCGGCGAGCGGAATCTGGTACGACCTCGGCGCTCACCTTGCCGATCAGGCATTGGAGCTGTTTGGAGAGCCTGATTCTGTGTACGCGGATTTGGCCATGCAGCGCCGCGGCGCGAAGGCCGCGGACTACTTCCATGTATTGCTTCGATATGGAAAACAGCGCGTCGTGCTCCATGGCAGTTCGCTGGTCGTTGCGAACAGCCCGCGGTTTTTCGTGCATGGCACCCAGGGCAGTTATGTGAAGCACGGCCTGGACACGCAGGAAGGCTCGCTTAAGGCCGGAAGGAACCCTTCAGGTGCCGGTTGGGGAAATGACCCGCTGGCGGGGATTCTTTTTGTGGAGCGGGAAGGAAAAATGCGGTCTTCATTTATCCCAAACCTTCCGGGAAATTACCTGGGCTATTACGAAGGCCTGCGCGACGCGATCCTCAAGAAAGGCGCAAATCCGGTTCCTGCGGAGCAAGGGTTGCAGGTAATGAAGGTACTGGAGCTTGCAGTGCGAAGTTCAGAACAGGGACGCGAGTTGACCTACAAGGCCTAATCCCAGCCTTTCTGCAGGTAAAGGCACTAGGCAATTTTCTTCAGGATCAACGCGGAGTTTTTTGATCCAAATCCGACACAATTGCAAATCGCATGCTCGATGTTGGCTTTCCGTCCCACATCCGGGACATAGTCGAGGTCGCATTCGGGATCGGGGACATCAAGGTTGATGGTAGGTGGAATCTTGCCGTGTTCCATGGCGATTAGCGTTGCAGCCAGGCTGGCAGAGCCGCAAGCGCCCTGTGCGTGCCCGATCTGCGATTTTAATCCAGACATGGGTATCTTGTAGGCGCGCGCGCCCAATGCCAGCTTGGCCGCGCGGGTCTCCACGCGATCGTTCATCTCAGTGGACGTGCCATGCAGGTTCACATACTGAATATCTTCGGGATGTAACCCTGCCTCTTGCATTGCCAACGAGATGGCGCGCGCCGGTTCTTCTGGTGAATCGCTCATTCGCACGCGATGGAAAGCCTCGCATGTGGAGCCGTAGCCTGTGATTTCCGCATAGATGCGCGCTCCGCGGCTGCGGGCGTGTTCATACTCTTCCAGAATGAACATCCAGGAGCCTTCGGCCAGCACGAATCCGCTGCGGTCTTTGGAGAATGGACGCGAGGCGCGTTGTGGCTGATCGTTCCAGGACTGCGCGAGAGCATGCAGCATCGAATATCCCTTGATGATTCCTGCGGTGATGGGCGAATCCACGCCGCCGACAAGAAATAGCGGCTGCACGCCAGCTTGAATATGCTGGTAGGCGTAGCCGAGCGCATCGGTGGAAGATGTGCAGCCTGCGGTGACTACGTGGCTGTAACCACGAAATCCAAAGCGCATACTGATTTCGCTGGGAATGGTTCCCATCGTGCCACTGGGAATACAGAACAGGCTTACTTGGCGAATCTGACCTGCGTGCCACAGGCGGTACTGCTCTTCTGAAAATTCCTGAGCGCCGCCGCCCGTCCCAAGGACTACCCCGATTTCGCGCTTTTCGTCCATGGACATGGACGAAGGGTCGAGGCCGGCATCTTTTACCGCTTCGGTGGAAGCGGCAATGGCCAGCGGCACCACGCGCGAGACATGCTTGCGTTCGCGAGCGTCCACCCAGGCCAGTTCATTGAATTCGGGAATTTCTCCGCCAATGTGCACGGCGAGGTTGGAGGGATCAAAACGCGAGATGCGCTTTACGCCGGATTTGCCTGCCAGCACAGCGCGACAGAACTCTTCTTTTCCAATGCCGTTCGGGCTGACTACGCCCATCCCGGTAATCACGACTCTAGGCAGCATCTAATCTCCAAAATCAAAAGATTCATCATAAACGTCTAAACCGGGTCAAAGGGCAATATTTATTGCAGACAACAGGCTTGGATGCTGATCGGAGGCCTGGCGGTGGGATAATACGGGTCTGTGCCCATTGGTTTGTACATCTCCGTGCCGTTCTGCCGCAGCAAGTGCAGCTATTGCAATTTCGCCTCTGGCGTGTTTTCGCGTTCGACTTTTCAAGGCTATGTGGAGCACATTTGCGCGAACCTTCGACAAGTCCAGACGGTCGCGGCGGAAGTGGGAGGCCGTTTTGAAAACCAAGCGGACTCCATCTATTTAGGAGGCGGAACCCCAACGTTATTGGATATAGCAGGGCTGGAACGCATTTTTGTCACGGTTTCGCAAAATTTCGAGATCGCAACAGACGCGGAAATTACCGTGGAATGCGCTCCGGGGACGTTGAATGATTCAGTTATTGCGGCGTTGCTGCGCTGTGGGGTGAATCGCGTAAGCCTGGGCGTGCAATCGTTTGTGGACCAGGAAGCGCGCTCTGTGGGTCGTCTGCACACTCGCGCGGTCGTTTTGGACGATATTGCACGATTGCGTCATGCGGGGATTTCGAACATCAACGTGGATTTGATTGCCGGTTTGCCGCATCAGACGATGGAAAGCTGGCTGGCTTCTGTTAATGACGCTATTCATACGGACGCGCCGCACGTGAGCGTGTACATGCTGGAAGTGGACGAAGATTCGCGCCTGGGGAGTGAGTTGATCGCTGGCGGCGCGAAATACCACGCCCACTTTGTTCCGGATGAAGACCTTACCGCAGATTTGTATGAAGTTGCTTGCGAGAGGCTGCAGACTGCCGGGATCGAGCAATATGAGATTTCCAATTTTGCAAAGCTTGGAAAGCAGTCACAACACAATTTGAAATACTGGCTGCGAAAACCATATCTAGGCCTGGGAGTGGATGCTCACTCGATGTTGCTTTCCGAGGAAGCGAATGCGCGGGCGGTGCGCTTCAGCATGCCGGATTCACTGGATGGCTATATGAAAGCTTCGCGGATGGAAAGAACAACGGTTTCCGCAAATGCATTCTTGCAGGAGGCATTTTTCCTCGGACTTCGGTTGAACCGGGGGGTGGACACGCAGGAACTGCGCCAGGAATTTGGCAATGCGGCTGTGGATGAACACTCAGAAGCCATTACCGAGTTGATGGGGCTCAAACTTCTCCAAGCCGAGGGTGATCGAATTTTCTTAACTGCCAAGGGAAGATTGCTGTCGAACGAGGTGTTTCAGGAATTCTTATCACCGGGCAAGGTAGGCGAACGTTCACGATGACCAAAGAAATCCCTGGCACTATCTCAACCGTGACAATTCGCAACACGGTCGTCGCGGATGTTCCGGCAATGGTGCGCATCGCAAGCGCTGTGCCCCAGGCGGCGCAATGGTCAGAGGCTCAGTATTTCGACCTGTTTACGCCTGACCGAATAATGCTTGTAGTCGAATACGATTCGACTGTTTCCGGCTTTCTTGCGGCGCGTTGCTCTGGCGAAGAGTATGAAATCGAAAATATCGTGATTTCTGGGGCGCTGCAGCGCCAGGGACTAGGCACGAAACTCTTAAAGGAATTGATTAGGATTACTGGTGAAAATCATCCAGCTAAGGTGTTTTTGGAAGTCCGAGAATCCAATGCTGGGGCGCGTGCCTTATACGCCAAATTAGGATTCCGAAAGATTGGCGAGCGCAAGAACTATTACCACAATCCGACAGAATCGGCCTGGAACTATGAGTTAGTGATCCCGTAACCGTGCACCAGTTTTTGTGCAGTAGTTTATCCACAATTCATGATGAAAATTTAAGGTCCTCAGTCGAAAATGCCATTGAAGCAGAGTAGTGGGTGTGGTAGCTTGAGGGCATTAAATTTGCGTAAGGAGGTCGAATGGATGCTCACTCCTAGAGACCAACTCCTCACCAGTCACGATGAATTTCGCCGGCTGGCCCTGGAGCACACACAGTACGCAGAACGTCTCGAAAGTCTCACTCAGAAACGCTACCTCTCGGAAGATGAAAAGCTCGAAGAGGTCCGCCTAAAAAAGCTCAAGCTCCGGCTCAAAGATCAAATGGAGTCGATTGAGCGACAGTATCGTCAGCACGTCCAGGCCGGGCAAGTCGCTTAGTCTTTCGGCCGTCAACAGCAAGCATTCGTGCGAAGGGGAAGGTCTGCGCACTTTTGAATCTTCCCGCATATCGAAAAATTAACAAATAACATCACTCTCGACTTATACTTCCCCAAACGTTTTAGATTAGCTTTCCCTGTAAATTTTATTTGGAGGCATGAATGCAGCGAGCGGGGAAGTTTCTGTCTTATACAATTGCCATTTTATTTCTGGTTGTAATTGTCGCGATCACCTTCACCATTGGATGGCGGCCATTCATAGGCCCCAAAGCCCGTCCGCTGACCTCCAGAAAATTTGAGGCAACGCCACAAAGGCTGGAGCGCGGCAAATATCTTTTCATTGGGCTTGCAGGTTGCGCAGGATGTCATTCTCCGCACGACTGGAAAAGTCACGGTGCACCCATTCCCGCAGGCAAAGAAGGCACCGGGGAAGTGATGCCGCTCGAGGGCGTGCCAGGAACCATTGTTGCGCCTAATCTTACGCCGGATGTGGAAACGGGCTCCGGCTCATGGACGGATGATCAACTCGCCCGCTCTATTCGCGAAGGCATAGGACATGACGGCCGCACGCTGTTTCCCATGATGCCCTACGATCACTTCAAGAAGATGTCCGATGAGGACTTGGCATCTGTTGTCGTTTATATCCGGTCGCTGCCGCCGGTTCATAACCCGCTGCCGAAATCCACGATCAATTTTCCTGTGAAGTATTTAATACGAAGTGTGCCGGAGCCCGTAAATGGTCCGGTTGCCGGCCCTGATCCGAACAATCAGCTGCAACTCGGCGCTTACCTTATCAATATTGCCGACTGCGCTTTTTGCCATACACCCGTGGACAGCCATCAGCAGCCTTTGCCGGGCCTGGAATTCGCGGGAGGACAAGTTTTCAGCGGGGCGTTTGGGAAAGTTGCTTCGGCAAATATCACGCCGGACGCGACCGGCATTAGCTACTACGACGAAGCACTTTTTCTTCAGGCGGTGAAGACTGGCTACGTGAAAGCGCGTCCGCTGAATTCGCTGATGCCGTATGGGGACTATCAGAACGCAACCGACAGCGATCTGAAAGCGATCTTCGCATATCTGCGTACCCTCAAGCCCGTCAAACACTACGTGGATAATTCGGAGCCCCCAACATATTGCAAAGTCTGCAAACAGAAGCATGGGGGAGGGGACAGGAACTGAATTGTTGCCAAGAGATTGGCAGATTTCGTAAATAAAAAGCCCTGCGTTCGCAGGGCTTTTTCAATGGCCTGAATGCAATCCCTAGAAAGGAATATCTTCGTCGCTGATCGGGCCCGATCCTGCTGGTTCTGGCTCGGGTGAACGCTGATCGAAATTATTTCCAGACGCTGACGATCCGCGCGATCCGCCGCTAAAGTCGCCTCCGCCTTCGCCGCGTCCACCGAGAAGAATCAGGTCGCTGGCGACAACCTCTGTCATATATTTTTTCTGTCCGCTCGTCTTGTCGTCCCAGGAGCGGGTTTGCAGGCGGCCTTCAACATAGACCTTGCCACCCTTCTTCAAATATTCTCCGGCGATCTCCGCGAGCCGCTGCCAGAGCACGACATTGTGCCACTCGGTACGGTCCTGCCATTCGCCACTTTTGTCCTTAAATCGCTCGTTTGTAGCGATGGTGATTTTCGCCACGGCAGTGCCGCTGGGCGTGTATTTAATTTCCGGATCTTTGCCAAGATTGCCGATGAGTTGAACTCGATTAAGACTTTTGCCTGCCATGATCGCCGCTCCTTCTGCCTATTCCAGACTCAGCTTACACCTAAGGAAAGGATTCCAAAATGGTGTAAATTTCCCAATAACTGGACGGACACTATAGCAGATTCCGCGGAAATATGATGTGAGGAAGCAAGGGGCGTTGGCGGTAGAGTCCCGGAGCCTTTGCTTCGCGAAGGATGACAGTTTATTGCGTGTAGGGGCTATCGTGGCGAATTGGGGGACTCGGTGATTTGCTTCAGGGTTTTAATCACCCGGGCGGCTTTTTGCGCCCGCAGCTTTTTCCAGTTCTCTCCTGCGGTTCCTCGCGCGCGATCTGCCAAAAAGGCCCACTCCGCATTCGGTTGGGTATGAACTTGGACCGCCTGCGTCCATGCGGCGGCATAATCTTTGAATGTTGGAGCTTGTCCTTTGCTCCAGAATTCCCGGAGGAGAATTCTGGCGATGGCCCCGTCGCGAAATTTGCCATTGGTCAGCTTTCTTAAAAGCGCGAACATGGAGTGGTTGGTTTTGTCATATTGCCCGTAAAGCAATCTGTGATCTGGCGTGGGTCTTGCCTTCACAGCTTCAAGGCGCACGACAGAAGCAGGGAAGCAGGTTTCTTCTACAACTTTTCCTGTCTTCAGAAAAATGCGGGCGCGCTCCAGCATCACGCCTTTACGGTCGTCTTCGTGAGTTTTCTTGCGGCGGCCGTCTTTTGTCTCAATGGCAATCGTGTAGGGCAGCGAATGCCGTTTGCAGAATGTTTTGATTTCCGCAGTGTTCAAATAGTTGAGGTCATCGAGAAGTTGCTGCTGTTGCGGTTTGGTCAGCTTGGCGATGGGAGGCGAGGGCGTCATCTAAAGTTCTTACATTATTTTCCAACTTCGGGATTTGAATATCTTTCTTGTCTGTTGCGCATAATGGGTGACTATAATCATCCCTTTCAATGATAGATACTAACCTCAATGCTGAGATTCTTCGGCAATTAACGCGGATAGCGGATGCGGCAAATGCATCACATACTTCAGGTTGGACAGAATGGTTAAAAACTATCGTCTCATTCATTGCTGGCGTATTTACTGCTTATCTGGGAGATTTGATCAAGAACCGTTCTAGCGATGTAAACGATCAAAATAAAATGCGGAGAATTGTTTACAACGAGCTTGCTCAATGTTTTCTGCTTCAATACTCAATGATTGGTGCTGAAACGGAACTAAAACGACAACGCTATCGTGTCATTAAGAACCTATGTGCCTTCGATGGCGAAGCATATATGAAGGAAAATCCAGCAGTATTTTATGGCCTTCCTGAGGGACAGACTCTTACTCAAATGTATTATCGGTTTCACCGAGTGGACGGCGGCGGTCTTCAAAGTCCCTCAATCTATGGTCTAGCAGAAATGAAAGCACCTCTCAGATTTTTCAGCAAATGTTATCAAGGGCAATCAATACTCAGAAAAAATTTTAAAAAAATCCTAGAAAGTTGCGATTATCTAGCTATAGATCAGGCCGTTAAAGCATACGAGCGCCCGCCGACTCTCGAAGAATGGGTTGATTCAGGAGTCATAGAAATAGTGGATGCTCCACCATCACACGAATCGCATCCAAAAAGCATATAGCTCTCTTAATCCCGCACAACCCGCATCCCACCTCGTACCTCCCGCATCTAAACATTGACAGCAACACACTCAAGTATTAGCATCTTATTGCTGGCAAGCATAATCTAACTGATTGTAAAGCACTTATAAGCTGAAAAGGAGCCGATATATGGCCAAAATTATAGGAATTGACCTGGGAACTACCAACTCCTGCGTTGCCGTTATGGAGGGTGGAGAGCCCAAGGTTATCCCCAATGAAGAAGGTGGGCGGACTACGCCCTCGGTCGTCGGATTCACCAAAACTGGCGAACGGTTAGTGGGACAGGTGGCCAAGCGGCAGGCCATCACCAATCCCGAAAACACGGTTTATTCGATCAAGCGGTTTATGGGACGACGCTATGACGAAGTGAACGAAGAAATGAAGATGGTCCCATACAAAGTTGTGCGCCAGGGAGACCACGTAGCCGTGGTGGCGCAGGGCAAGGAATACACTCCGCCGGAAGTTTCGGCGTTGATTTTGCAGAAGCTGAAAAAGGCAGCGGAAGACTACCTTGGCGACAAAGTCACCGAAGCGGTCATCACCGTTCCTGCGTACTTCAATGACGCGCAGCGCCAGGCGACAAAAGACGCCGGCAAGATTGCTGGGCTTGAAGTAAAGCGAATCATCAACGAGCCGACGGCGGCCGCGCTTGCGTATGGGCTCGACAAAGGTAAAGACGAAACCATCGCCGTGTACGACTTCGGCGGCGGCACGTTTGATATTTCGATCCTCGAAGTCGGCGAAGGCGTCATCGAGGTGAAAGCCACCAATGGTGACACGCACCTCGGCGGCGACAACATCGACCAGAAGCTTGTGGACTGGTTGATTGACGAATTCAAGAAGGACGAAGGTCTCGACCTTCGCGGCAAGGGCAACGAGATGGCGTTGCAGCGTCTGCGTGATGCGGCGGAGCGCGCCAAGATCGAGCTTTCGACGACGATGGAGACGGAGATCAATCTGCCGTTTATTACAGCGGATGCCAGCGGGCCGAAGCATCTTGTAAAGAAGCTGACGCGGGCGAAGCTCGAGTCCATGGTCGAAGACATCATTCAGCGCTCAGTTGGGCCGTGCAAGCAGTGCATGAAAGACGCGGGCGTGGACGCTTCAAAAATCAATGAAGTGGTTCTCGTTGGCGGCCAGACGCGTATGCCCCGCATTCAGGGGCTTGTGAAAGAGTTGTTTGGCAAGGAAGGTCACAAGGGTGTGAACCCTGATGAAGTGGTCGCGATTGGCGCGGGCATTCAAGGCGGCGTGCTGGGTGGGGAAGTGAAAGATCTTCTGCTGCTCGACGTAACTCCGCTGTCGCTGGCGATTGAAACGCTGGGCGGCGTGGCGACTCCGATGATTCCGCGCAACACGACGATTCCGACGAAGAAGACGGAAACGTTCTCGACCGCGGCCGATAGCCAGACCTCGGTCGAAGTGCACGTGCTGCAGGGTGAGCGTCCGATGGCGGCGCAGAATCGTACGCTGGGCAAATTCCATTTGACGGGAATTCCGCCGGCGCCGCGCGGTCTGCCGCAGATTGAAGTGACGTTCGACATTGACGCGAACGGAATCCTCAACGTAACGGCGAAAGACAATGCCACGGGCAAGGACCAGAAGATCACGATTACGTCGTCTTCAGGTCTGAGCAAAGAAGAAGTGGAGCGCATGGCGAAAGATGCCGAAGCGCACTCCGCCGAGGACAAGGCGCAACGCGAATCCATTGAAGCCAAGAACCAGCTCGACTCGATGGTGTACCAGATTGAGAAGATGCTGAAGGAATCGGGCGACAAGATCTCCGGCTCCGAACGCGGCGACGTGGAAAACGCGCTGGCCGATGCCAAAAAGGCGCTTGAGTCGAACGATAAGGCGCAAATGGACAAGGCCCGCGAATCGTTGACGCAGGCTTCGCACAAGTTGGCTGAGCAGATGTATAAGGCTGCGCAGCCTTCTGCTGCGGGTGCCGGACCGGCTCCGGGAGCAGGACCAGAGCCGAGCGCGAATGGCGGTGGACAGAAGAAAGACGAAGGCGTGATTGACGCCGAGTACGTGGACGTAGAAGACAAGAAGTAAAGCTGTGAGCAATCAGTGATCAGCTTTCAGCAGGGGCGCCCAAGGGCGCCCCTGAAGTTCTAGTAATGGGCCAGAAAAGGGGTAAATGAATTGAATTTCCAGGTGAAAGGGCAAGAATATTTCTTGGCATTTGTAGAGGATGAAAAGCGCTGGTGCTTGTTTGCTCCGACGGAGCAAGGTGTAACTCGCGTTCCGGTGTATGTGGACGGAGCGAAATATGAGCGCATAGGGGTCATGGAGCACATAACCAATAAGATGTCATCCTGAGTGCAGAACCGTTGCTGCGCAATCGCAGTGACGGTGGAATCGAAGGATCGCTATCATCGAAGATGAACATGCAATAATGAAATTTATGAATTCGAGGAAGAGATCCTTCGACTTCACAAAACGGTTCGCAAACGCGAACCGTTTTGTTTCGCTCAGGATGACAATAGTTTGAGTCATGATGACAAGGGTAGAATTGGAAAAGTTTTCAGAATACCGTGCGACAATCTAAAGGAAAAATTCTGAACGAGTAATGGCAGCTACTGACAAAAAAGATTATTACGGCGCGCTGGGCGTGAAGAAGTCCGCCTCGGCTGATGAGATTCGCAAAGCATTCCGCAAACTTGCGCGCAAATATCATCCCGACGTCAATCCCGGCGACAAATCGGCGGAAGAAAAATTCAAAACCATCTCCGAAGCGAACGATATTTTAAGCGATCCAAAGAAGCGCAAAGTTTACGATCAGCTGGGCTTCTATTCGGACAATATTGATCCAGCGGCGGCGGAAGCTTACGCGAACGCTGGAGCTGGTGGCGCAGCGGGATATCCCGGAGCGCAAAGCGCAGGCGGGCAAGGTGTGCCATTCGACTTTGGTGGATTCGACTTCTCCGATATGGGAGCGAGATCGAGTGGCGGTGGCGGCGGGAGTGGCAGCTTTCGCGATATTTTTTCGGGAATTTTCGGAGGGTACGGAGGCAACGTCGCCGCAGAAGAAGGTCCGGAACCTGGAAGCGATCTGGAATATCAGGTGAATGTTCCTTTCTGGACGGCAATTCGCGGTGGAGTGATGCGGCTGAACATTTCGAGGCAGGATGTGTGCTCCACGTGCCAAGGAAATGGGTCGATTGAAGCGCCGGGAAAATGTCCGCAATGCCATGGAACAGGACAGATCACTCAGACCGGCGGACGCATGAAGTTTAATGTGCAATGTCCACGTTGCCATGGCACGGGCAAGAACATTTCCACCTGCCCGACGTGCCACGGTGAAGGCACAGTTGGCCGTACCGAGCCGCTTGAAGTTCGCATAAAGGCGGGCAC
>Ga0134125_10001011_pt1 | contig 35851 bp, 36 predicted proteins | sample KB31751_FD_96464 | JGI IMG/M metagenome (GOLD analysis project Ga0134125, IMG submission 96464) | Terrestrial soil microbial communities with excess Nitrogen fertilizer from Kellogg Biological Station, Michigan, USA - KB3-175-1 | ecosystem: Environmental > Terrestrial > Soil > Unclassified ...
CCTTTTCATTTTCATCAGAGCCGGCATGCAGGTGGTCATTTCGGCGAACGAACAATTTTCTTCGACGAATGGGAATGCTATTGTTGCAAAGGCGTAAGCCTGACCGGGAAACCAGGCCTTACCATTCCGGCCCACTTACCATACCAGGAGCCATTTTCCCGGTAATCTTCCACATCAAAAGAAAGGCAGGATTCCAGGTAAAATAACCGGATGGCAGCGTTGCGGATAAAAACCAGGGAAACAGTATAGGCGCCGTCATTTAAAAAATTTCCGGGAATCAGGCATTCTGCCGAAATCAATCCCTTTTCAAAAACCTGCCGCTCCGATGTCAGGTCGAAAATCATTTCCCCCGTAAAATTAAATAACTGAATGCCGGCCATCAGATCTCCGGCTTCCTCCACATCATACCAGAATTCAAAATGTATCCTTAATGCGGTCCGGGTATCTATAAATTGTTGTTGAGGCAGGTAATCCGGAATCATTTCCACTTTCTGCACCCGGATAAATTCATTACCGGGCAACCCGGCAGTAAGGGTATAGTCATGCCCAAGAAACTGTTGGTCGCTGCTTTTTAAATATTGTGAAATTACGCTTTCGGGATTTCCCGAACCGGTGATAATCCCTTTTTCCAGCACCATCGCCCGGTTGCACAGATTTTGAATGACCTGCATATTATGGCTTACAAAAAGAATGGTCTTTCCCTCTTCGCCGGAAACCGATTTCATTTTCCCGATGCATTTTTTCTGAAATTCCGCATCCCCAACCGCCAGCACTTCATCAATGATCAGGATTTCGGGATCCAGGTGCGCGGCGACGGCAAAAGCCAGTCTGACATACATTCCGCTGGAATATCTTTTTACCGGAGTATCCAGGAATCTTTCCACTCCGGAGAAATCGACGATCTCATCAAATTTCCTGTCAATTTCTTTTTTCTTCATCCCCATGATATGACCATTCAGGTAGGTATTCTCCCGCCCGGTTAATTCGGAATGAAACCCAGTGCCCACTTCGAGCAGGCTGGCTATGCGGCCATTGCCCCGGATCCTGCCGCTGGTGGGCAGTGTTATCCTGGACACGATTTTCAGCAGGGTGGATTTTCCGGAACCGTTTTTGCCAATGATGCCCAGCACTTCGCCCGGTTTCACTTCGAAGTGAATATCGCGAAGCGCCCAGATATAATTTTTGCTGTTTGGGGATGCGGCATTTTCGGGCAGCGATTTTCTGTTCCACCAGTTTTTCAGATCTTCTTTCAATGTACCGGAGCTTAATACCCCCAGCCGGTAGAATTTAGAAATGTTTTCTGCCTTGATCATCAGATTGCTCATATGCTTAGATTACATCCATGATTTGTTTTTCCCTTCTGTTGAATAACACAATCCCCAGGGCAAGAATAAATAAGGAGCTCAGTATACTGATTCCCAGATAAAAAAGCGGAAGCGGCCGGTGACTGAAAAAAGAGGATCTGAAAGCTTCAATTACCGGAGTGAGGGGATTTAGCCAGAAAACCAGTTTATATTTTTCCGGAATGAGGGATGCCGGATATACAATGGGTGCGGCAAACATAAAAAGACGGAGTAAAAACTGCATCACATTGTCGAGGTCCCGGTATTTGGCAGTATAAACGCTGATGATCAGTCCGCAGCCCAGCGCAAATGACGCAGTTATAAAAATATAAACGGGGATCAGCAGCATGGAGGCATTGGGGTGAATATGTTTTCCGCCGAATGCGAAGAATAAATAAACAGCGATAAATAAAAGCAACTGTATGGAAATCCGGAAAGAATGAAAAAGAATGTAACTCAGCGGAACAATCAGCCGGGGGAAATAGACCTTATTAAATATATAGGCATTGGTAACAAAAGTGTACATCGTGGAAGAAAGGCTATCGGAATAGAATGTCCAGATAATACTCCCGGGCAGATAGAAAAGCATGGGAGGAATATTGTCTGTCGGAATTTTGGCGACCCTGCTGAAGATGATGAAATATACAAACGTTGTGAACAGGGGTTGAAGAAAAACCCAGAAGGGGCCCAGAATGGTTTGCTGGTAGCTCGCGATGATATCCCTGCGCACAAACCGCAAAATGAGTTCTTTGTACTGCAGGATTTCTTTCAGGTTGATCCGGAACCAGCGCTGGTTTGCATTTATTTCCCACTGCCATCCGGCATTGTTGTCCATGTAATCTAAAATTCAGTCAGTTACCGGAAAAGTAAAGCATTTTCAGCTAATAATGAAAAGGATCGTGGAGCCGGAAGAGCACAAAAAAAACGATTCCGGACAGGCCGGAACCGTTTTTCCCTTCATAGAAAAAGTTTACTGGTTAAAATTTTTCTGACGATGACGTTTCGAGTGTTCTGATCTTGGACAATAATATTTCTGAATCAAAAGGTTTGGCAAAGAAATAATCTGCTCCCGCATCATAGGATTTACTTTGCGCATCGGGTATTCCGGACATGATAAAGACCGGAATGGTTTTCAGATAACTGTTTTTTAATTCCTGGCAGATATCCAACCCATTTCCATGATCCAGTTTTATGTCCAGCAGAATCAGGTCGGGTTGCAGTAAACCTGCTGTTTTAAGGATTTCATCTGCGTCTGAGATCGGACAGATTTTGCAATTATAGGCCTGGAGCAGAAACCTCAGTCCGTGCAACAGATCCAGATCATCTTCTACAATCATTATTTTAAGCATGCTATGAGTATATGGTGATTTATTACCTATTTAATGCCAAAAACCGGGATCGCATAAAAAAGCGCAGATAATTTTTTATTGGGTAATGAATTCCCCAGAATAATAGTTAGATCCCATAACAATCAGGGGCGGGCAGCTTCCCATTTCAGGAATGCTGTTCACTCATCTATTAATTCATCCAATTTTTCGTCTGTAATTCCATCCGGATCGGCTGATCCGGGATCTTCGGTCTCTTCAAATGCATTGGATGATCCTATATGAACAGTACCTCTTTTTATTCCGGATGGTTGCTTTCCGGATTCCTCTTTTTCATTGTTCCCGGCATCTTTTTTATCATCCGTATCGTCAGTCTGTGAAATCATCGATTATTGAATCATCTGGATGACGCCTGCATCCGTTAGTTGCCCGTCCACCACAATAATTCCCTGTTTTACCGTGTTCCGGTATGGGGGTTTTCCTTCAATCATCAGCGTATAATTACCCGGCTTAACATTTTCTATCATAAAATTTCCCTGGAGAACGGGAGCGCTCAGGGTATCTGTTCTGGAAAAAACCCAGGCCCGGATGCCGGCATTGGCCGGCGTGATGGATCCCTTTACCGGACTGGTCCAAAAAGGCCGGAAGCCATAGCACATCACGGTGGATGCGAAAGCGATAATCAGGAATATCCTAAAAAAGTTTTTATGCATAATAGCGGAATAACAGCTCAGAAAGTGCAAATATTATTCCTGCATGCCGGGCCTTAATTTTGACTGGTAAAATTCATGGATAAAAGAGAAATTCTGATTGTCGGCGCCGGAATCTCGGGCCTGGTAGCCGGCCGCCGTCTTCAGCAGGAAGGGATGCGGGTGGGGATTATCGATGCAAGGGATCGCGTTGGCGGAAGAATCGCAAGTTTCCGGGAAGGGGGAGCGACACTGGAAGCAGGACCGGAATTTATTCATGGCCATTTGAAGGAAACGCTTGCATTGTTAAAAGAATTCCAAATCCCGTTTATAGAAGCGGCCGGTAAAACTTATTACGCCCGTTCCGGTGGCTTCGAACAGCATTCTGGCACGGAGGAATATTGGGATATTCTGATGAGTAAAATGAAAGCGCTGAAATCGGATCAGCCCTTTATGCAATTTCTGCTGGAAAATTTTAAAGGGGAGGAGTTCAGGCGGCTGAGGCAGCAGGCCATTCGCTTTGCAGAAGGATTTGACCTGGCAGATGTGAATACCGTAAGCACGGTGTCCCTGATCAGGGAATGGGAACTGGAGGAATCCATACAATACCGGATACCCGGCGGCTACGGGCAGATTACTGATGCGCTTTCCGCAGAGTTTATATTGTCGGGCGGAAAAATCTTTCTGAACCGCCAGGTAAAACGATTACAGTGGTCGGCAAATGATGTTGGCCTTACAACAGCAGATCAGCATAAATTCCAGGCAAAAAAAGTGGTCATCACCCTGCCGGTTGGCGTTTTTATCCGGGCACAGGATCCCGGGAATTATCCAGTACTGTTTTCTCCGGAAATACCGGAAAAAATGGCAGCCCTGCAACAAATTGGTTATGGCACCGTGATAAAAATACTAACGCAATGGAAGACTGCTTTCTGGAAATCCAAAATTCCGGACGCTCAATTTATTTTTTCCCAGGGGGATATTCCCACCTGGTGGACGCAAAATCCGGCCGATTCAAACGTACTGACCGGCTGGGTTGGGGGACCGGCTGCTGCCGGTCTTTCGGAATTGCCGGAGGAAAGATTGCTGAAAATTGCGATGGAAAACCTGGCAGCTATTTTTGATATCTCCTTTCCTGAATTAAAAAATCTTTTGCTGTACGCGAGATCCATCAATTGGGAAAAGGAAATTTTTACACGGGGTGCATACAGCTTTTCGCTGGCCGGGTATGAAAAAGCAAGGGCAACCTGGAGAGCGTCGCTGGAAAAAACACTCTATTTTGCTGGTGAAGCGTGTTACGAAGGGCCGCATGGCGGAACGGTGGAGGCAGCCATCATCAGCGGAATGGAAACCGCTGCGGAAGTACTGCAGGATTGCAAAAACAGCCGGTGAACTGAGCCTGCCGGGCCTTGCTGGTATGATATTTTTAGTCATACCGTAAAGACAGTCATGAAGTGGATCAATTTTCTGCTGATGGTCCTGGCCGGATGGGGAATAGCTTCCTGTCACCAGAATTCCTCAGGATCGGGAACAAATGACACAACAGTGAACCGGGTGATTCCTCCGTCTTCGGACAACACGCAGGCCGATAATCCGTCGCTGGCAGATACCGCCTATCCGAAAAAAGATACCATGATTACAAAAGGAGATTCTTCCCGGTCAAAATCAAATAAATAACAAGAACATGATTGCATTCGGAATCCTCTTCCTTTTGGCGTTTGCTGGTATCTGTATTTATATATACCGCATTCCAGTTGCTTCAAAGAAACCGGATTAAGAACGCGGGGACAGCCTCCGGATTATTTCCATGCATGCCCTGCTATTGTGATAAGGGCATTTCCAAAAACCGATTTTATCCCGGTCTTCCATGGGGTTATGATCGCTTTTGATTCCCCAATACCATTCTCCCTGTTCCGGATCCCGGATGTATTTTTTGATAAATAGCCAGTTCCTGTACATGGCTTCCTGATAGCGGGTATCGCCTGAAAGCTGCCACGCATTACACAGTCCGACCAATGCTTCGGCCTGCGGCCACCAGTGTTTTTCTTTTACCAGCTGATTCGCTTTTGTATCCAGTTCATACCAGAGACCACCGTCTGTATCGAATCCTTCCATAGCTGCTTCCGTTATGCGAATTGCATTCGATTTGCTAACAGCGATCAGGTTTTTGTCCCGGAGGGATTCTGCACAGGACTGCAGGAGCCATCCGGCTTCGATATCATGTCCGTAAGAAATTACTCCGGGTTCGGGTGTCCAGTGTTCATCAAAAAAAAGTTCCAGATGACCGGTTTGTTTATTCAGGATCTTTTCGTTGAAAATCGTAAGCAGTTCCCGGATACGGATACGAAGAAGGGGATCCGGCCATACCGCATACAGGTTTGCATACCCTTCAATGATATGCAAATGGGTATTCATGGTTTTTACGGCATTGTCGTCTTTTGCACTCAGCCTCTTGTCCTCCAGAAAGGACCAGTCCCGGGAAAATGCATCAATATATCCACCATGCTGTGTGTCGAGGCTGTGCTGTTCAACAAGTCTAAACCATGCAATGGCCATCTCCAGCGCCTCTGCACTCCCTGTAGCCCGGTAATATTCACTCATCCCATAGATACCAAAAGACTGGGCATAAATCTGCTTATGGGTGTCCAGTGGATTTCCTGCAGCATCAAGCGACCAGAATAAACCGCCGTGCACCGGATCGTTGCAATGATCGCGGGTATAATGAAACGCGCGTTCTGCCAGCGCAAGATGAGCAGGGTTTCCGCTACGGGAATAGGCTGCCGAGAAGGTCCAGAGAATCCGGGAATTCAGTACCGTACCTTTTGCGGCGCCGGGAATCTGTTTATTCGCGTTATTGACTTTTCCCGCAAAGCCGCCTTTTTCGGTATCAATGGAATACCGGCTCCAGTACCCGAGTATGAGGTCGAGTTCTCCGCAGATTTCCGCGAGAAATTGTTCCTGCTTCACATCTGCAACGGGATGATTTTTCTTCGTCATATCGAAGGCCGGGCCTAAACTTTTTCTTTTTCTTTGTAAAGGATCTGGCGGTTTTTTTCAATCAGCTTGTTGATCTGCTGAACGGAATGGACTGAAGTAAAACCATCCGGTGCGGTATTCAGTGTATAATCCAGCAATCTTTCCACTGAACTAACGGCAACATGCAAACGGGTATCTGAAGAAGCATAGTAAATAAATACCGTTCCGTTTTCATTCCAGATCCAGCCATTGCAAAAGACCACATTCGAAACGTCGCCAACCCGCTCTTCTCCTTCGGGCGCCAGAAAATAACCGGCTGGCTTGTGAATAACTTTTGTCAGGTCATTTAAATCGGTCATGAAAATATACAATACATACCGCAGCCCCGCGGCGGTATTTCTGACGCCATGCGCCAGATGAAGCCAGCCATATTCGGTTCTAACAGGAGGAGGGCCCTGCCCGTTTTTTAACTCATAAACAGTATGGTAAATCTTTTTATCTACAATCAGTTCCTGCTCAATTACCGCCGGATCAATGCCAGGAGAGAGACCAAATCCAATTCCCCCGCCCTTGCCCGCCTGAATAAATCCATCCTGCGGACGGGTATAGAAAGCGTACTGGCCCTTCACAAATTCAGGGTGCAGCACTACGTTTCTCTGCTGCGGAGAACGGGTTTTCAGGTTTGGCAGCCTCTCCCAGTCAATAAGATCCCTGGTACGGGCTATTCCGCACTGGGCAACCGCGTCGGACTGATCCCCTTCCGGTGCGTCCGGATTCAGCTTTTCCGTGCAGAACAGTCCATAAACCCAGCCATCTTCATGCGTCGTTAAGCGGATATCATAAAAATTCGTTTCCTCCCCATCGAGGAGGGGCATCGTAACAGGTCTTTCCCAGAAAATAAACTGATCTATTCCATTGGCGCTCTCGGCAATGGCAAAAAACGATTTCCGGTCAACTGCTTCCACCCGGGCGATTAGTAAATATTTATTGTTCCATTTTATTGCGCCCGCATTCATCACAGAATTAATTCCGAACCTTTCCAGCAGGAAAGGATTTGTTTTTTCATTCAGATCGTAGCGCCAGCTCAGGGGAATATGTTCCCGCGTGAGCACCGGAAACTGGTATCTTTCAAACACGCCACTACCGTTCATCGCTGCAATTTTATTTTTCCTGCCAGTGATTTCCCGGTGTTCTTTCTTTAATTTATTCAACCTTTCGGCAAATACCTCCTTCATGGGTTTTCGGTTTATGCTGTTGCGGGATGCCATTTTATTTTTTACAAATCAGAATAATCAGCTCTCTGCATCAGGATGCTGTCGATATGCGACACGGAAACCGGATTTTCGTATTGCGGATCTGAGGATATTTTCTTCCATTCCGGATCACTGCCGAAAGTTTTCCAGTGATCTTCCCTGGATTTTTTATTTTCAAACACAATCATGTACATGAGATTCGGTAAATGGCTTCCCGACAAGACTTCAGCATAGAAAACAGCATTGAAACCCAGACGTTTGAATAAACCGGTTTCGCCGCCATCGTTGAACATGGTTACTTTTTTTGTGTGCAGTCTGTCCGTCGGACTTTCATAACTTCTTAGTTCATAAACAGTTTCTGCGTTTACTTTTATTTCAGGCGGGGTAAGCCGCTCATGCTTTGGAAATGCTTCCAGCAGGGTCGACTCCACACGGACGAAGGGGATGTGTCCGGTATCAGCCCCCGTAAAAGATTCTGCAGCTTTGCTGTACTCTGCATCCTGTTGCAGCGTGATCCTGGTTTTCCGCCAGCTATCCAGTGACGGATAGGTTACGAGCACATAGATTTTCTTAACGGCGGCTGTGTCGTTGGCGATTGGTTTAAAGACGCCGATATGATGGAATCCCAGCCGGTGAAGAGCCGGCAGATAAGCATTTTTCAGATACTGATCCGTGGCCCGTATCTGGTCGGCGGATTTGAGCAGATAGGTACGGATTTCGTAAATATCTTTCTGGCCAAAGGCTGTAATGCTGAGCATATTCAGCAGGATAAACGCGAACGGACGGAGAATAGATCTGGTCATTTGTACATGTTTTCTGTTTGTAAGCTTTTTTCAAATATTATTTTTCCGGACCGGTACATTTTTTTGAAATCTGCGGAAGAACCCTGCCCCTTATAGGGTGTATAAAATTCGGCTTTCCCGTTTTCGTGAGCTCCCGCATTTCGCCAGGCCAGCGCATAAACCACATTGTGCTTTTCGATTACGGGAAGAAAAATATTTGTCCACCAGTTGCTGTCAGGCACCTCATTATAACCAAATTCCGTAAGTGCCGGAATTTTACGATGGTCCATCGCAATACTGTCCAGCATACGCAGATCTTTTTCAAAAAATGCAGTAAAAGCTGCATTTTCCTTAATATCGTTTGCCTGATAAATATCAAAACCGACAATATCAATCCATTCATCGCCCGGGTATCTCTCCATCCATTCAGCTGCACTGCTAAACCGGTCAGTATTGAAAGCGAATAACAAATGATGTATTTTTTTCTGGTCTTTCAGATAATGAATAGTAAACTGCCAGAGTCTCCTGATTTCTTCCGGGCTGCACTGATTTTTCCCCCACCAGAACCAGCCGCCATTCAGTTCATGAAAAAGGCGGAGCACAACCGGAATAGATTCTCCCTTTGATCCTTTCAGTTCGCCGAGAAAATCAGCGACCCGGTCCAGCCATTGCGTATACAGCATATTTTTTTCGCCGCCCGGCAGTATGGAAGCGACGGCTCCCGGTTTATTATCCCAGGCTGTTCCCCCGCTAAGCGGATTGTTCAGGTGCCAGCTAAGGGTAATAACACCGCCGCGGGAATACGCTTCCCGGATAAATTGCCTGGTTTTGGCAAAGGGAACGCCATCCAGGTTATGATCCTGGCCCCGTTCAATTCCTCCCAGATCAAATCCGTACACTGCCGGAAATTCTCCCGTCAGGTCGCGGATATCACTGCGGCCCGTTTCATATTTCCATCCTACCCCATAGGCCGGATCATCCTGATGGCCGAAGAGGATTTTTTTTCCTGAAAGCCGGTAAAGATTTTTAAACAGCGCTTTGGTTTCCGGAGTCGCCAGCCTGTCGATGCATTCCTGGGCGTTTAGCCCTGAAACGACAAACAGGCATATAAGGGAAAGCAGGAGTTTACAATTCACGGAATAAATATCGTATTAATTCTCTTGTCCAAAACTATTCTCATTCTTATCCCTAAATAAATACTAAATTAGCAAGTAGTTGTATTTTTTTATTAAATCCACCCGAACTAAATTGAGCTGCCTGAATGAAATCGGGTAATACATTGAATTTTTATATTTTTACGGACATGCAGAGGGATGATACTATTTTTGCATACTCACGATTCGTATATATCTGTTTGTTTGAGATGCACGCGATTATTACCGGCTAACGATTGCATATGAAAAAGAATCTTTTGAGGGAAATCACACCGCTTACCCAAAGCGATTGTTTTACTTTATTTTCCCGTCTGAAATCTGCTTTTGATTTTCCGCTTCATTACCATGAAGAATTCGAACTGAATTTTATTGAGCATGCAAAGGGAGCCAGGCGGGTTGTGGGGGATCATATGGAGGAGATTGATGACCTGGAGCTGGTACTGGTGGGACCCAATCTGCAACATGCCTGGTTTACCCACCATTGCAAATCGCCGGAGATCAGGGAGATTACCATTCAGTTTCACAAAGACCTTTTTGATGAGAAACTGTTACGGCGCAACCAGCTCAGTTTCATAAAAAGCATGTTTGATAAATGCTCCCGGGGCATTCTTTTTTCAAGGGAAACCATTCTGGCTCTTGCGCCGCGGATCGTGGAACTAAATCAGAAACAGGGTTTTGATTCCGTGCTGGAACTGATGTCTATCCTGCACGATCTGTCCATCTCGCGCAACATGCGCATTCTTTCTGATCTGTCTTTTACGACGGAACATTTTACGTATAACAGCCGCCGGGTAGAACGTACTTTTGAATACCTGAATAAAAATTTTGATAAGAATATCACGCTGGCAGAAGTATCCAGACTGGCCAATATGTCCGATGTATCTTTCAGTCGTTTTTTCCGGCAACGCACCGGCAACACTTTCATTGATAGTTTAACGGAGATACGTTTGGGGCACGCCAGCCGTCTCCTGATCGAGTCAACCAATTCCATTGCCGAAGTTGCCTATCACTGCGGGTTTAATAATATTTCCAATTTCAACCGAATTTTTAAAAAGAAAAAAGGGTGTACGCCCAGGGAATTCCGGGACAGCTTTTCCGGCACCCGGATATTTATATAAAACGGACAGCCTCGTCAGAGAGCTGCCCGGAACAGGGTTTAATGATTAAATGGTCGGGAAAAAACCAGCGTTAGTCTGACAGACCGCCCGGCATGGGCCGCCCCAGGATTTTAGCAACGGCCGCCGTATTGGAATGCACGTGCAGCTTTGCATAAATATTGCAGATGTGCGTTCTGATGGTACTGATGCTGATACAATATTTTTCGGCGATTTTTTTATAGCTGAGGCCGTCCACCAGCGAGTACAGGATTTCGTTTTCGCGAACCGTGAGATTATATCCGCTTGCATCAGCAACTTTTTCCGGTTGAAAGGACTGAATCACTTTCCGGGCAATGCTGGCCGACATGGGGGCGCCTCCCTGGTAAAGATCTTTTATGGCCAGCACAATTTCTTCCGGCGGCGTTTTTTTCAACAGGTAACCGGAAGCCCCCATCTTAATGGCATCGAAAATCCTTTCTTCATCATCAAACACGGTAAACATCATGATCTGGATAGCAGGAAAGTTGGATTTGAGGGTTCTCACGCCTTCAATACCTGAAATATTCGGCAGGCCGATATCCATCAGGACCACGTCCGGTAAAGCATGACCGATTTCACTGACCACATTCATCAGGTTATTCAGCGCGGCGACACAACGAATCCCTTCCGTTTTATCAAAAAGGTTTACCAGGCTGGTTCGCAACGGAGCATTATCTTCAACAATGGCCACCTTAATCATAAATAAAGTTCATTTTTTTTTCTGAAAGGCGGGGTCGGATATTGATCTGATTTATTATACCGGTACCCGCAGCAGCAATTTGGTTCCTGATTCCGGGGCCGATGTTATTTCCAGCCGGGCATTCATTGCTTTTGCCCGGTTCTGCATGCCGTAAATTCCGTTTCCGAAGCGCTGGGCAGACTGGTCAAATCCTTTACCGTTATCCCGGACTTCCAGGAAAAGCGCCTGTTCATCAAACGAGATATGGACTTTAGCCTGCGAGGCATTGGAATATTTTACGAGGTTATTGATGGCTTCTTTCAGGATCAGGTAAATATGCTGGCGGAATTCCATGGGAATTCTGAGCAGGTTGATGTTTGCCTGAATCAGGATATCGTAGTCGATGCCCCGGGCTTCAAACAGTGTGGTTGCAAAATGTTTTATCCGGGTCATCAGATTCTCCAGGCTATCATTTTTTGGATTGATACTCCAGACAATATCATCCATCCTTTCCATGAGCTGAATGGAATGGATATTGATCTCGTTCATCGTTGCGAGAGTTTGCAGGGAGTCTTTCTCTTTTATTGCCAAGTCGCTCAGAATGGATATGGAACTGAGTGTGGAACCGATATCGTCGTGCAGGTCCTGGGCAATTTTATTCCGGATATGCTGAAGTCTCGTATGCAGTGACTCGTTTGCCGTCAGCTGTTCGATCAGTTTTTCCTGCCCCGCTATCTTTTCTTTTTCTGAAGCCTGGCTCTTATAACTCAGCCCGGCAGTAAAGCAGCAGATCTCCAGGATCACACCGGTTTGCGGAAATATCATGATATTGGAAATACCGAGGTTGATATGTTCACTAATTTCCAGAAAAGTAAGGATGGTGCCCGCTACACTGCCGAGCCCGACGAAAAAACTTCCGGAAAGGATATAGTAAATCAGGGTCTTTCTTCTAAGGAACATATACAGGATAAAACAGGCGGAGAGTAAAAAGACTGCGAAAAGCACAAAAGCGGAAATCACGGATTGCAGGTCCTGATTAAAGCTGATAACGATGAACAGAAAATCAAATACCGAATAACCGAGCAGGAAATATTCCAATGGCACAATCCAGCGGTTCAGCGCGGGATACTGCGCAGGCATTTCCAGAAAACTCCTTACGAAGCGGAAGTAAAAATAGTAAGGCAGAATGAGCAGAGTTCTGGACAGATAAATACGGAGTGCCGGGAACCGCGTAAAAAAAAGATGAATGCCGAAAAGCCCTTCGTATTTACTGAGAAAATAAAGTGCGATCAGCAGCAGATAAAAGAAATAATACAGGTATTCGGCCCGTTTGATGAGCAGCCATTGAAAGAGTACATACAGGAGCTGACATAACAGAAATCCCTGAAAGAGCGCCTGGAAAAAAAGAAACCGGGTGCTGCCGTCATAATCCTGCATAACGGATGCATTCAGATGATCGTCGTCCAGCAGCTGAATATCCTTAAAATAAAATTCACCGCTTCGCTGGCGCAAACCGATATAGAGCATCCCATGCTGGTGAGGCCGCAGACTAAGCGGAACCGTGCCTGCTGATTGATCTGCCAGCGCGTCTCCTGGATCCTGACTGCGCAGGTGTCCCCTTACCAGATGTAAAAAATTATTCTTCCCGGCCGGAAAATAGAGATCGGCATAATCTGTATAGCCGGGAAAGATATGGAGCCTGAGGATCGAGTCGGATAAATTCTGCAGCCCGAATTTTATCCAGTACCGTTTTGCCTTGTCGGGATGCTGCATTTCCTGCAGGAACTTTTCTTCGGAAACAGAAAAACTATCCGTCAGGATCTCCCGGAAAGACCGGGTATTACCGCTGTCTATGAGAAAGGACGGACTGCTGAGCGACAATTCTTTTTCAAATCCGTATTTGACGAGAATGGAATCCTTCCCGGACCGGGGCCGGGCTAAAAGGGTTACCGGTATAAGCAGCAGGCATAGGGAGAGTCGTACCGAAAACAATAAAATATTTCTCTAAATGTAAATAGAAATGAGAAATAAACCATCTTTGCCGTTCACCCGCGAATTCAAACTATGAGCTACGCATTCAGGGAAGACCGGTATGATAAAATGGAGTACAGACGCAGCGGAAGAAGCGGACTGAAGCTTCCCGCCGTTTCACTCGGACTCTGGCACAATTTCGGCGACATCGATAATCAGCAGAATGCGCGCGATATTCTACGTCTCGCCTTCGACAACGGGATCACGCATTTCGATCTCGCAAATAATTATGGGCCACCTCCGGGTTCTGCGGAAGAAAATTTCGGGAAAATATTTAAGCAGGATTTTAAAAGTTACCGGGACGAGCTGATCATTTCTTCCAAGGCCGGCTGGGGCATGTGGCCTGGCCCCTATGGAGATCTGGGCTCCAAAAAATATCTCGTGGCGAGCCTGGACCAGAGCCTGAAGAGGATGGGCCTGGAATATGTCGACATTTTCTACCATCATCGTCCCGATCCGGACACGCCGCTGGAAGAAAGCATGTCGGCGCTGGACCTCATCGTTCGCCAGGGCAAAGCGCTGTATGTGGGCATCTCCAGTTATCAGCCGGAAGAAACAGCAAGAGCGGTTAAAATACTTCGTGAACTCGGTACGCCCTGCCTCATTCACCAGCCTAAATATTCGATGTTTGAAAGGTGGATCGAAGATGGACTGCTGGATACATTAAAAAAAGAAGGGGTGGGTTGCATCTGCTTTTCGCCGCTGGCCCAGGGAATGCTTACCGATAAATATCTGAAAGGAATTCCGGAGGGTTCAAGAGCCGGAAGTCACCGCGGGAATGGCGCCATAGAAGAATCTGCGCTAACGACCGAAAGGATCGGTCAGGCACGGAGGCTCAATGAGATTGCAAAACAGCGCGGGCAGAGTCTCGCGCAAATGGCGCTGGCCTGGGTTCTCCGGGATCCGGCGGTTACTTCGGTATTGATCGGCGTAAGTAAAACAGCGCAGTTGCTGGATTCAATAAAATGTTTGGAGAATTATTCGTTTAGCGATGAAGAACTGAAGAGGATTGATGGAATATTACGCTGAATGAATCGTGGATAGTATATGGTGGATAGTGGATGGAGGAGTCGGCGGGGGGAAATCGAACTTTGCAGATACAAGCGCTGACTGATTCCGTACGATCGTCCATCCACTATCCACCATATACTATCCACGATCTAAACGGAGATCCAAAAAATTCAGGCTCTCAAAACACCTCCCCCAAATTCACAAAAAATCCCCTCGACCCCTGTCGGCCCCAGCCATAATCGATGGCGATATTAGTGCGTGAATATTTGTTGAGTTTTATGCGCAGTCCAAAACCGGCAGCAGGCGCAGCGGTTTCAAACCGCCAGGTATTGATCTCGGAAAAGCTTTGGAGGTTTCCAAACAGGACCATGCCGAGCAATCCGTTTCTCGTGAGGCGGATCCGGTATTCCATTTCCGCGTCGAGCATATTATTGCTTTTAAAGCGTCCCTGTATATAACCCCGGCCGGTGCAATACGCTTTGTCCCAGGCAGTGGCCGGCAGCATCAGATATGGCGGCTTCCCCGCGAGGGTGAACCAGTTATAGCTCCAGAGCGCCAGGGTATTTGCCGAGTTTGCCGGAAAGCGAAAATAGCCCCGCCACTCCAGATTCATGGTAGCCCAGTTGGCATCCGATCCCAGAAATTTGAACCGGGGATTAACGGCAATGCTGGAATAGGTTCCCGAATAAGCATTGATCGGATTATCTCTGGTATCCCGCAGCAGATGAAAAGAAAGACCGGAAGAAACAGATTTTTGGCGGTGGCCGTATTTTTCAAAATCCGTTACCGGATTCACATGGGGGTACACTTCCCTTAATTTCCAGAAATAATCTAACGAATATCCGGCGCCCAGATATAATCCGGGAGCGAGCCGGAGCAGGAATGATTCATGAAATTTAAAATATTGGAAGTTGAGCAGATTCTCATCGGCAGGAACTGAATGCATGCCAAGTCCGTAGGTATACGAGGGATATTTTAGATAGCGCCAGTCCGAAATCAGCATGGACCGGTTACGATTAAAATAGATAACGGACCGGATGGGAAAAATTATTTGTTTTTTCTGCGTATAAGAAACACTCGCAATAACCGTGGAAGGATAAATGGTATCCTCTTTATGTCTTTTATAAATCACCATATTCGTACTCAGTACAGCTGCAAATCCGGTTTGCAGGGTGTAACCGACTGCAGGCAGAATCCCGATGCGGATATGCCGCTTACGGGAACCGCGTTCCAGGGAGACGCTATCCTTATGGAAAATCCGGTGAATGCCGTCCAGGATATCTTTTCCACCATCTTCGTAATCCTGATTACCGGAAGACTGGGCAATTAAAAATACAGGGAAAAGCAACTGGAGAACAATTGAGACGATCCTTCGAAACATATCTATGGTCAGGGTTGGTCCGGGTTCCAAGATAATCAATTCAAAATAACCTGCCGGTTAAAGCAGGCAGTACCAGAAACGTCTTATCTGCCGGGATATTTTGCATATAGGAATTCCAGCGCTCTCCGGTCGGCTAATATTTTCGCAGCAGGATCCTCATCGAAATACATGGCCTCGGGATCTTTGCTGGAAAACGCAGGCCAGTCCGGCAATCCCGGACCGTTTGGATTGCCCGCTTTTACAAAGTTGACCCAATAGCTGCTCATGATATCTTCGAGTTTCCTGTCTGCCGCTTCCCAGGGCCTTTGGATGCTGTCCAGGTTATGCAGGACATACCCGATCTCTGCGGTATGATAGGCTCCGAACCTTTTTCTATTTCCTTCCGCCGGTGGTTTTCGGAGAAAGCGATAGAGGAATGTTTTCACACCGGTCTGCTCATTTTGTCTGAGTGCCCAGGCAAATTGCGGGACGCCAATGGTCTTGTCAACGCTCAGCGCAATTTGAGAAGCCAGCGACGCGGAATCAGTTGCAGAGGGAAAATATTTTGCAAACAGGAGGGAATCAGATCCAAAGTCTTTTGCTTCGGCAGCAAACGCTGCTTTGTCTTTTACTCCCGGCAGGAACCCCTCGTCAGCATTCCATCCGGTTAAGAATGGCACATGGGTCTGCCGGGATTGCCGGTATATTTCTGCAACAGATGACGGCATTACATACCCATCCACGATGGGCGAATAAAAGCCGAAAGCATGTTGAATGGCTTCTGCCGGCAGGGCTCTCAGTTCCTGGATATTTCTCACCTTCAGTTTTTTCATAAAGGTTTGTCCTTCTTTTTCAGCTGCAGCCAGCGTCTTCATCCGGAGCAGCGGATTTTCCAGCACCAGAGATCCGCTTTCTGCAATGGCGCCCTGAAACAAATTCTTTGCCAGGGGGGAAGCGATAAGACAATTTACACTGGCGGAGCCGGCGGACTGACCCGCAATGGTTACCCGCTCCGGGTCTCCGCCAAAAGCGCGGATATTTTTCTTTACCCATTGCAATGCTGCAATCTGATCCAGCAGCGCATAATTCCCCGAAGCATGATGCGGATCTTCTGCACTCAGTCCGGGATGGGCGAGGAATCCGAACACACCCAAACGGTAATTGATTGAAACGAAAACAATTCCTTTTTTTGCCAGCGCTTCTCCGGAATAGCCGGGGGCCGCGGAGCCGCCGGTAATAAAACCGCCCCCATATATCCAAACCATCACCGGCCTTTTTTCGTCAGGAGATTTAGCGGCCGTCCATACATTCAGATAAAGGCAGTCTTCGCTGAGGGGTTGCTGCGGAACAACGAATTCCGGCCCGATCATAAAAAACGAAACGGGTTTCATTTGCATGGGACTTGGTCCGAACGCAGTACAATTACGGACTCCTTTCCATGGCCGCACAGGTTGTGGTGGTTTCCATCGAAGGGATTCAACCGGAGGAGCAGCAAATGGGATTCCCTTAAATGAGGTTACTCCGCTCTGCGCATGAAATATACCACTGATCAGGCCAGCTTCCGTTCGAACAGTGTCCGAAAGCGGTTGCGCATGGTGGTTATTCACCCCATTAAATGAAACCAGGATTAAAAAGGTCAGCGGAACGAAGAGGTTTCGTGTTTTCATTTGATTTATTTACCGGCCTGAAACCGGCGTTTGGGCGCTGGTTCCCGTTAAAGTTCCAAAAAGCAGTATGAACTTGCAAAAAATGTATTATCTTCGTGTTTCTGTATGTTATGACTTTTACTGCGTTTTCTTTTGAGTGTTTTATTTCTCTCCAGAGTTTTCCCAGAACAGTGTAACGTAAGGCAGGTAAAGTACCCTGAATCAGCGGTAGCCTTACCACATTATTTACTTAATATTTTACAAATTGTTATTCTCAGAACTAGGCCTTATTGAGCCCTTGCTCAAAGCCGTAGCCCAGGAAGGCTATAAAATTCCAACTCCGATCCAGGAACAGGCTATTCCCGTTGTTTTAGCCGGTAAAGACTTACTCGGCTGTGCCCAGACGGGTACCGGTAAAACGGCTTCTTTTGTATTGCCTTTGTTGCAGCGCATGCACGAACGCAAGGAAGCTGCCGGATTCAAAGGACATGTGATCAAAACACTTGTTTTGACTCCTACCCGGGAACTGGCTACCCAGATTCATGAATCCATTGGAAACTATGGAAAATTCCTCAACCTGAAATCGGTTGTCATTTTCGGAGGCGTTCCGCAATCCAGGCAGGTGCAGGAGTTGCGCCGGGGCTGCGATTTTGTTGTTGCAACGCCGGGCCGTTTAATGGATCTGCTCAACCAGGGCATTCTTTCCTTAAATGGCATCGAGTATTTTGTGCTCGATGAAGCAGACCGCATGCTGGACATGGGTTTCGTAGTGGAAGTGAAGCGCATTATTGCCAAACTGCCTAAAAACAGGCAAACGCTTTTCTTCTCTGCAACCATGCCGCCCGCAATTCTTTCCCTGGTTCAGATATTACTGACGAACCCGGTGGAAATTTCGGTTACTCCCGCTGCCACGACCACCGAGCTGGTAGATCAATCCCTGTACTATGTACAGAAAGCCGAAAAAAGAGCGCTGCTGCACCACCTGTTGAAAAACGGAGGCCGCAAAAGCGTGCTGGTATTTACCCGCACAAAGCACGGTGCCGACCGGGTTGCCAGGGATCTGAACCGTTCCGGTTTTCTGGCCACTGCACTCCATGGAGATAAAACCCAGCAGGTCCGGGAACGTTCCCTGCAGGGATTTAAAGACGGGAAACTGCAGATCCTGGTGGCCACCGATATTGCGGCCCGGGGTATTGACATCGATGAACTGGGACTGGTCGTTAATTTCGACCTGCCGAATATACCGGAAACCTATGTTCACCGGATCGGCAGAACCGGCAGGGCAGGAGCCACAGGCAAAGCCATTTCTTTCTGCGATTTTGAAGAAAAAATTTATCTTAGGGATATTCAGAAACTGATCGGGCAAACCGTTCCTGTGGTGAGCGATCACCCCTTTCATGTTAAACTCATGGAACCTATGTCCACAGCGGTTGCAGCAGCTCCATCGGGAGGGCGGTCGGCCGGCGGCGGAAGAAGGTACGGCAGGAAGTTTTCGCAACGCTAAACCACGCGCCTATGGCAGCAAATCCCATCCGGGTAATTATAACCGGCGCCACCGGCATGGTGGGCGAAGGAGTTTTGCATGAATGCCTGCTTTCAGATGAAGTGGAAGCGGTTCTGGTGGTTACCCGCAAACCCACCGGAACTCCTGCGCATCCTAAACTAAAAGAGATACTGCTTCCGGACTTTTTTGATCTTTCTTCCGTTCAATCTCAATTGGCGGGCTATAACGCCTGTTTCTTTTGCCTGGGAGTTTCTTCCGTGGGTATAGCAAAGGAAATGTATGAAAAGCTGACGTATAATCTGACCATGGGATTTGCGACCCTGCTGGCCGCGCAAAATCCCGGCATGGTGTTCTGCTATGTTTCGGGTAAAGGAACTGATTCCGCGGAAAAAGCCCGGATGCACTGGGCCCGGGTAAAAGGGAAAACGGAAAATGATCTGCAAAAACTTCCGTTCAGGCAGGTCTTCAGCTTCCGGCCGGGGATCATGACGCCCACCCCCGGACTGAAGAATACGCTTTCACTGTATAAATGGCTGGGCTGGTTACTTCCCCTGATGCGGGCGCTGTCCCCGAATTCCATTAACAGTCTGGCGGAAGTCGGCCAGGCCATGATCCACTCCGTTACCCGGGGATACGATAAAAAACTCATCGAGGTGCCGGATATCCGGATGCTGGCCAAACAACGCTGATAGAAGACAGACTTATCCTTTCCGGTGTCTGATCATAAAGAATAATTACCGCCCATCCGATTCCAAAACCAATGCAGTATATATTAATGTGTTTTTAACGTTTATTATTGCTGCCGATGCTTTCAATACTTACCTTTGATTCGCTATCCAAAAAAATATTTGGTAAGCAATGTTTAGAAGCCTTCCCGTTCCCGGGAGGGCTTTTTTTCTTGTGCCCATTGTACTTGGGAGGCTGGGTTTCTGCTGACTATCGGGGCAGAAGGCCCTGCCTACATGGAAAATTATCTTCCAGCCTGTTAAAAATCCGAATATTCCGCCGGATGAAGAAAGACAATATCCGCATGTGAAACATTGTTTTTATATTCAGCGTCAGCTGTAAGCGTTTTCCACTGCGGATCACTGAAGAATGATTCCCAATGTTTATCCCTGTCTTCCTTGTTCGTAAAAGTTGTCATGTACATCAGATTCGGCATGTGGCTGCCAGCGATCACTTCAGAATAAAAAACAGCATTGAAACCCAGACGCCTGAAGAGCCCTATCTCATCTCCGGCATTAAACATCCTGACCTTGCTCAGATTATATTTTTCTGTCGGGCTCTCGTAACTGCGCAGCTCATAAACGCGGTTCGCTTTAGCGACTGTCAGGTTCGGTACTGCAGGAGAAGGCATACCCGGGAAGGCCTGCATGATGATGATTTCAACACGACTATAAGGTGCATGATCGAAACTGGCGTCCGCATAGTCTTTGCTGTCCGCCATATATTTACCATCTGCCTGTAATTGCTGATCTATTCCAACCAGTTTGTCGAGCGAGTGAAAAGGCGTAAAAACATAAATCCGCCGATCGGTATCCTGCTGATCAACCGGCGTAAACACACCTACATTTTTGATGCCTGCCCGATGTAAGGCGGGCAGATAGGCCAGTTGCAGGTATTGCCCGATCTGATCTTCCTGGACCTGGGTTTTATAATGATATATTTTCAGCTGATAGTAATTCCGCGAAGGCGCATTCGCCCTGCTGTTTGCGGAAGAAATGAGGAGCATTAAAAAACAGGAATAACAAATAAATCTGAAAGGATGCGATAAACTCATCTGATATTTTATTTATAAAAGTAAGTGTTAATGGGTCAATCTAATCTTTTTCATAACCCGGCTAATCAGTAAATTTATCAGAACAATTCAATGTATTATGAATAGAAAGATAATTTTTGCGGGGTGTCTTTCCGTTTTTGCGGCGGGAGGGCTTCTGTCATTCAGCCTGATAAAGAATGCGGGTAATGGGAAATACCAGGCGGAGGAAATAAATGCAGACCTCACACTCCCGAAAGGATTTAAAGCAGTCGCAATTGCCGATCATATTGGCAGTGCAAGACATCTTGTTGTGACTCCACGGGGTGATATCTATGTACATCTTGCCGGTCCTAAAACCGGGAAAGGCATTGTGGTTTTGCACGACGATGGCGATAAAGCCGATGTCAAAACCAGTTTTGGTTCTTTTTACGGAACGGGCATCCGCATTCAGAAGGGCTATCTGTATGCGTCATCGGACCACGCTGTCTTTCGTTATAAACTAAATAATAACGATGAGGTGATGGATCCCGGAAATCCCGAAATGGTTGTCGGCAACCTGGTTGCCAAAAGAATGCACCAGGCTAAGGCGATCGCTTTGGATGACAAGGGATACTTGTACGTAAATATTGGGGCCTATTCAAATATCTGCAGTGATTATGATCCGGATAAAAAAGGATGTCCTGTTTTGGATTCTGCTGCCGGCATCTGGCGGTTCAAAGCAGACAGGCTTAACCAGACCCAGGCGGATGGTGTGCGTTACGCCACCGGGTTACGGAATGTTGTGGGGATGGACTGGAACCGGCAGGATAACCAGCTTTTTGTGATGCAGCACGGCCGGGACGCATTAAATAATCTTTTCCCGAAACTATACACGGTTCAGCAATCGGCTCTCTTACCTGCCGAATGTATGTATGCGCTGAAAGAAGGGGATAATGCCGGATGGCCATATATGTATTATGATGACGTAAAGCACAAAAAAATACTGGGCCCTGAATATGGAGGCGACGGCATAAAGGAAGCGGATCCGAAATTTATTAATCCCGTCGCTGCGTATCCGGGTCACCTTGCGCCGGATGGTTTGTTATTTTATACAGGTAAGCAGTTTCCTGAAAGATACAGAAACGGAGCCTTCATTGCGTTTCATGGATCATGGAACAGGGCGCCGGAACCTCAGGCAGGATACTTTGTGGTGTTTCAGCCATTTAAAAACGGCAGGCCTGCCGGAAAATGGGAAGTATTTGCGGATGGTTTTGCCGGCACGCCCGGGCAAAAAGCCTCCGGCCGCGCAGAACACCGTCCCTGCGGTCTTGCCCAGGGTCCCGACGGATCACTGTACGTGAGCGATGATAATAAGGGAACTATTTATAAGATCAGCTATAAGAAATAGCGATTGCGCCTCAGGACCGGTTTACCATACCGCCTTACTTAACGAAATTCATTTTTCCAAATTGTTGTTTCCCGGCACAGCCATTAGTTTTGCCCCATGATTGAATTTGCACCGCTGATCGCTGAAAAACTGAATATCCGTTCCCAACAGGTTGAAACCGTGCTGAACTTACTCGCAGAGGGCGCCACGATTCCTTTTATTGCCCGTTACCGGAAAGACAGGACCGGGGCCCTGGATGAAGTGCAGATCGGGCAGATCCAGGATGAGTCAAAAGCATTAAAAGCATTTACGGAAAGAAAAACCGCCATTGAAAAATCCATTACGGAGCAGGGAAAAATGAATGGAGTGCTCCGGGACAAGCTGGATCACGCACTCACCCTCGCGGAACTGGAAGATATCTACCTTCCCTATAAACCCAAAAGGAAAACGAAGGCGCAGGCGGCGCGGGAAAAAGGACTGGAACCCCTGGCTTTACTGATCCTGGAACAAAAGCCGCTGGACCTGTCCGCCACTGTACAGAATTTCCTCAGCAGTGAAATAAAAACGTTTGATGAAGCCCTGCAGGGGGCAAGGGATATTATTGCGGAGATTGTCAACGAGCATGAAACCGTGCGCAACCGCATGCGCAAACTTTTTGAAGAGACCGCCAGTCTCGAAAGTAAAATTCTTTCGGGTAAAGAAACGGAAGCAGTTAAGTACAAGGATTATTTTGATTATGCCGAGAAGATTTCCAGGGTTCCTTCACACCGGATCCTGGCCGTGCTCAGGGGATTTATGGAAGGTTTTCTGCGCATGAATATTGCGCCGTCAGAAGAGGAAGCATTGGAAATAACCGGCGAAATATTCATTACCAGTTCCGGGCCATTGGCGGAAGAAATAAAAAAGGCCATTAAAGACAGTTACCGCCGGTTATTGCAACCCGGAATGGAAAGTGAATTCAGGATGGCCCTGAAAACAAAAGCCGACGAAGAAGCCATTACCGTATTTGCAGAAAATCTCCGGCAGTTGTTATTGAGTTCTCCGCTGGGTTCCAAAAGGTTGCTGGCTATTGATCCGGGTTACCGTACCGGTTGTAAAGTGGTTTGCTTAAACGAGCAGGGAGACCTGCAAAAAACGGATCTGATTTTCGTTCATGAAGCCGCGAGGGCGCAGGAGGCGGAAAATAAGATCCGCGATCTGGTGAACCGTTACCGGGTGGAAGCATTTGCCATAGGGGACGGAACCGCCGGCCGGGAGACGGAACAATTTATTAAAAAACTTGGCCTGGGCATTCCTGTTTTCCTGGTGAATGAAGACGGCGCTTCCGTGTATTCGGCATCAGAAACGGCAAGAGCAGAATTTCCTGATCAGGACATCACGGTTCGGGGCGCCATCAGCATCGGAAGAAGACTCATGGATCCGCTGGCCGAACTGGTAAAGATAGATCCGAAGAGTATCGGCGTGGGGCAATACCAGCACGACGTAAACCAATACCGGTTGAAAGAGCGGCTGGATCAAACGGTGATCAGCTGTGTAAACAGCGTTGGGGTAAACCTGAATACAGCCGGCAAACAGCTTCTGAGTTATGTGAGCGGAATCGGGGAGAGTCTGGCGGAGAATATTGTAAAACGGCGGACGGAAATCGGGAAATTTACCGACCGGAAAGAATTACTGAAAGTCACCCGCCTCGGCGAAAAAGCCTACGAACAATGTGCAGGTTTTTTACGGATCCGGCAGGGCCGTAATCCGCTGGATGAAAGTGCTGTTCACCCGGAAGCCTATCCCGTGGTGGAAAAAATGGCCCGTGATGCGGGCGTGGAACTGAAAGCCTTTGTCGGAAACGAATCCCTGGTCAAAAAAATCGATCCGGAAAAATATGTAACCGGAACAACGGGCCTGCATACCATTAAGGATATTTTGCATGAACTGAGAAAACCCGGACTGGATCCGCGCACGGAACTGGAAGTTTTTGAGTTTGCCAATATTTTCAAACCGGAAGACGTGAAGCCGGGTATGATCGTTCCGGGCTCAGTTACTAATATCACAAGATTCGGCGCATTTATCGATATTGGAGTGAAGCAGGACGGACTGGTGCATGTAAGCGAAATCGCGAACCGGTATATTACAGATCCGAATGAAGTGCTGAAACTCAACGATAAGGTAAAGGTAAAAGTGCTGGAAGTGGATTTGACAAGAAAACGGATTGCCCTGTCGATCAAACAGGCGCAGGAAATGCCGGAGAAAAAGCGGAGTCCTTCAGGAAGACCGGAATCAAAAAAACCGGAACCTTCCTCCGGCTCCATGGCAGACGCATTGAGCGCACTAAAGAAAAAGTTTGGGAATTAGGCAGCCCTGATGAATCATATTCGCAGTTCGGAGCGGCTATTTTTTATTTTTTTGTTTTTCCTGACTGGCCGGGGTATTTGTTTTCAGGCGTCCGGCCGATTTCATTTGTGTTTGCAGCAACCACTCAATCTGGCCGTTTACACTCCGGAATTCATCGGAGGCCCATTTTTCCAATGCTTTATATACGGTTTCATCAATTCGCAATACAAATGTCTTTTTTTCAGCCATGTTTTCATGGATTATTGATACAATGTACCGGTATTCAGCACCGGTGTAGCTGCTTTCTCTCCGCACAATACCACCATCAGGTTGCTGACCATAGCCGCTTTTTTCTCCTCGTCTAACTGGACGATACCTTTTTTGGATAATTGCTGAAGTGCCAGTTCCACCATACCCACCGCGCCTTCCACAATTTTAAACCGGGCAGCCACGATAGCTGTGGCCTGTTGCCGCTGGAGCATGGCGCCCGCAATTTCCGGTGCATAAGCCAGGTGGCTGATTCTTGCTTCCTTTATAATAATACCGGCAGGAGCCAGCCGCTCATTTAATTCTTTTTCCAGTAATTCATTTACTTTATCGCCACCGTCGCGAAGGGTAATATCAGCATGCTCGTCTTCCATATGATCGTACGGACAGCTGGTAGCCAGATGCCGGACAGCTGCTTCGCTCTGTATTTTTACATACTGCTTGTAATTAACCACTTCAAAAGAAGCTTTGTAAGTGTCCCTTACCTGCCACACAATAACGGCGGCGATCTCAATCGGGTTTCCCATCTTATCGTTCACCTTCAAAGGGCTTCCTTCCAGGTTTTCTGAGCGAAGGGATATCCGGTTCGACCGGTAAAAAGGATTCACCCACAGCAAACCATTTTCCTTCACGGTTCCTACATATTCTCCAAAGAAGATCAACACCCGGGCTTCATTGGGATTCACTATCATCAACCCTTTGTAAAGAAATACAAATGCAATCAGGAGAATAGCGCCGAAGATGCTGTAACCCGGATTGTTCTGTCCTGCGCCGGTAATAAATAAATAAAGAGATACCCCCAGCAGCAGGAGGATCAAAATCACAATCAGAAAACCGGACACTGCCTTAATAGCCTTTTCCATATGTTTTAAATTAAAATGATATCAAAATGATATCAAAGATAGAAACCTTTTGCGGCTTTCCAAAATTTAAAAGTGCAATGAACGAAACGCTGATAAAGGCGTTCCGTTATGAATCCGGCGGGCGCGTCCGGATCCCCATTTATTAAATCTTTCGTCGGAATAATCCGGAAACGCCGGATCACCGTCCGGATTTGTTGGTTAAAGTGTGAATTTTATAACATTTATAAAGCTATGTGTAACATTTGATCGGGAAAAGAACGGGACCTTCATCCCAGGTATGTCCAGGGAAAGTGACGATATATTTACTCCGAATACAAGAGGTATTCAAAACAATCGCAGCAGGGATTATTCGGGAAAGCCCATCGCTGAATTTATTTCCAATGGATTCTTTACTGTCGATCAAAACTGGATTGTAAAATACTGGAACCGCGCTGCCGAGAAAATAACGGGTGTTGCGGCAACGGATATTGTCGGTGGGCACCTGTGGGAAAAACGGGAACAAGCCCTGCCGGCAAAACTTTTTGAACTCCTTTCTAAAGCATTTACAGGGGATATGCCTGATTATTTCCAGGAATACCGGGGAGCCTTGGGGCCCTGGTCAGATGTCACTACCTATCATTGCGAAAATACTTTATCGGTTTCTTTTAAAAGTGGAAATCAGTCTTTTTCGCCCGAAAATGCGGAACAGCAACTGAAGACACTGAACCAAATGTACCGCTTGATAACCGAAATTTCCAACGACTGTCTTTGGGAATGGGATCTGCAGAATAAGGAAATATTTTGGATAGACGGAGGTCATAAAAGGGTGTTCGGCTATCAGATAGAGAATGCGCTGATACCGCAAAGTTTTTGGGAAGGTCTTTTGCATCCTGACGACAGGGAAAGGATTCTAAAAAGGATAAGAAGAATCATCAGAGAAGAGATGAGCGATATATGGGAAGATGAGTACCGGTTTAAAAAGGCTAATGGAGAATATGCCTATGTGTGTGATCATGGCCATATTGTTTACGATGAAGATAAACTGGCATCCAGAATGATCGGCGCGACCCAGGACATTTCTTCCAGGAAGCTGGCGGAAAGCCGGTTGGTAGATGAAAAGCTGGCAGCTCAAAAAGAACTTACCTCGGCAATATTAACTGCTCAGCAGAATGAAAGGGCGGAAATAGGAAGATCCTTGCATGAAAATCTCAGCCAGATCCTGTGCGCGGCGAAACTGTATGTGGAAACTGCCAGGACAAATGAGGATCAGAGAGCAGTCTGCCTTGTGAAATCTTCAGAATATATAGTAAATGTTATTGAGGAGATGAGTAGTATTCATAAGCTCCTCGGGACTCCTGGTATTATCCTGGAACTTTTTGATAGCATACAACGCTTGGCAGATGCTGTGAGTTCGGTAAATCCAATTAAGGTTGATTTTAATCACCAGAATATTTACGAGGAAGACCTGGATGAAAACCTCCAGCTGGATATATTCCGGATCGTACAGGAGCAATTAAGCAATATTCTGAAATATGCGGAGGCTTCCTATGCAATCATTAACTTAACCAGGAATTGCAATGAAGCCAACCTGTTTATTTCAGATAATGGAAAAGGTTGCGATATGCATAAGGTAAAAATGGGGGCGGGGACGATGAATATGATAAACAGGGCGGAACTATATCAGGGAAACGTTGAAATCACATCAAATTCCGGAGAAGGATATGAGTTGAAAGCGACGCTGCCATTGTACGGACGCCCGAAGGAATTGCAGCAGCAGTTAAGTGATTACGAGGATTCTGAGTAGACATCCAATAAAACGGGCTTATAAGCAGAAACATTTATCCGGTCAATGGCTGGAATTTTCTTTTATGCCGGAAGGCATAATTTTTGCACGTCTTTGATTAGCCTTGTACTTATATTCGGCGGCCACACCCAAATGCTTCCAGCGCTGTGGCGCTTTTACCCAACTCATAATACGGGACTATTGAAATTATATATCAAAAATATGGTGTGTATCCGCTGTAAGATGCTGGTGAAAGAGGAGTTGTCAAAGCTTGATCTGCCTTATTCAGCTGTGGAACTGGGTGAAGCGGATATCACGGGAAGTATTTCCGAATTACAACGTGAACAGCTGAGGATTGCGCTGCAGAAATCGGGACTTGAACTGATGGATGATAAAAAAGCTGTGATTATTCAGAAAATCAAAAATGTGATCATTGATCTCGTGCATTATTCGGAAGAACCCCTGACTATCAATTTTTCTCAATATCTGAGTCAGAAACTAGGGTATGATTATACTTATCTCGCCAATCTTTTTTCTGACGCGCAGGGCATTTCGATAGAAAAGTTTTTTATTGCCCACCGGATCGAACGGGTAAAAGAATTCCTGGTTTACAATGAACTATCCCTTACTGAAATTGCTTTCAAACTACACTATAGCAGCGTTGCCCATCTTTCAAGCCAGTTTAAAAGAGTTACGGGGCTAACGTCTTCGTATTTCAAAAAACTCAAGGATAAAAGACGGTCTATGCTGGAGGATCTGTGAGTTAACTTCATTTATGCCCCGGCAGCGGAAGAGCCACTTCCAGTTCATATCTCTTTCCCGGCTCTGTAATGATAGTAACACGGCCACTGTATAATTCGGCCCTGCTTTTGATATTGGTGATGCCCATTCCGCTTTTTTCGCCAGAATGATCCCAGCCGACGCCGTTGTCGGTAATAAAGAGCGCAATCTCATTTTCATTTTTCATTATCTGGATCTTTGCCCTGTTTGCCTTTGCATGCTTTAATATATTATTCATCTGTTCCTGCACGATCCGGTAAACATCCAGCTGGATTTTTATATCCAGTTCATGATCTTCAAAGCCATTGGTTTCTAATTCGATCTTTATCGGATGAACGCCCGTTATATCGTTGATCAGATTTTTAATACTGTCCACGAGACCAATAAAAATACCCGGTGTGGACAGGGTCTTTGCGATTTTTCTGATTTCTTCTATTACTGTTACGATATAGCCGGAGGATTTCCTGAGATAAAGATCCCGGTTGCCCTCGTGTTTTCTCGCCATCTCAATGTACATCTTGGACGCGACCAGGATCTGGTTCAGATTATCATGGAGCTCTTTACCGATGTCTGCGCGTTCATTTTCCTGAGCCGTTAAAACGGCATTGGTGATTTCCTTCTGCCTGGCAAGTCTTTCACCGACTACCTTTTCTTCCCGCAGCACTTTTTCCGTAATATCTGTTTCTATTGCAAAATATTGCTTACAGTCCCCGCTTTCATCGAGTATCGCCTGACCCTGAATGTGCATCCAGTATTTACGACCCGATTTTGTATAGTTGAGGATGTCGCAATGAAATGGTTTTTTCTCAGCCATCTTTTGTCTGATATAGTTAACTGTATTCGGATCCGTACCCTCACCCTGCAGAAAGCTTCCCGGCTTTTTCCCGATTACTTCTTCCAGGCTGTATTCTGTGATCTGTACAAAAGCATTATTGACCCAGGTAATCTTTCCTTCCGGGTCGGTCATTAGTACGGCATTCCCTGTCTGCCTGGCGATGAGTGATAATTTCCGCTCGCTTTCCAGCAACTGAATTTCTGTCATCCGCCTGGAGCTAATATCCTGGGTGGCCCCGATCATCCGCACGGCCACTTTTTCATCGTTGTAAATAATATGCCCGCGGTCGCAGACATAGGCGTATTCCCCATTAGCCTTTTTAAAGCGGTATTCAGCTTCCCACTGGTTTTGGGACGACGCTGAAATTATTTTATCCAGGCTCGTCAGTACCCGTCCGAGGTCTTCCGGATGTATACAACTTTCCCAAAAACGCTGGGGGATAAGCGCATTTTCGATCGGATAGCCAAATACCCTTTTATGTCCGCCATCTATCCAGAATATTTCCTTATTCTGCAAGTCCCATTCCCAGAGACAATCATTCGTAACTTCTGTCACGAATTTATACAGTTCGTTGAGTGCCTGTAATTTTTGCTGTGTATCTTGCGGATTGGCCGGTTGACTGCTGCTTTTAAATGAAACGCACAGGCTGTTATCGCAATGGTAGGTAATCACGTCAAACCATGCGCTCTTTTCCCCCCAATATTCTTCGAAATGAACCGGGACGTCCTGCAAAAACGCCTTATGGTAAACCCGGTAAAATTCTATGGGAAAGATGCCAGCGAATTTCTCCCACAAATTCTTACCGATCATTTCTTCGGCTGTGACGCCCAGTATTTTTTCTGCTGCATTATTCCAGTAGGTAACTGTCCATTGCTGATCCACGGCAAAAAAGCCATTAGCCACCGTTTCTGTGATGGGCGTTCCGCGATAGTGATGGTTATTTCCCTGACTCTTTAAGTCTATGCTATCTGAAAGAAGTTGATTTGCCATATTCCCCGGAAATTTTTTAATCGGCGGGCGTATCTTTTTTGAATGTCATTACATAAGGTAATTATTCATAGCCGCTTTTAATAATGGTCAGAATCATTTTAAACCGCCCGTTTGGATTGATATAATTGGGTGCATGGGCCGGTATGATAATTCCCTGACCTGAAACCAGGATATTGGAGATTTTGTTTATTACGATGTCAGCCTTTCCTTCGATGATCTGCGCAAAAGTGTCAAAGGGAGACGTCTTTTCGGTTAATCCTTCCCCGCTGTCAAAGGACATCACGCTGATATTGCCGGTTGATTTTTTAATGATCGTCTTGCTCACGACGGCATTCGGCATATATTCAATAATTTCCACAATGATGTGCGACTTTGCTTTTTCCAGTTCGGCATTTTCTGGTTTGGCTTTATTTTGTACTTTATCGTTTGCTTCCGAAGTGCTGTTTGAATTCATAAAATGAAGGTTTTTTCAGGTTCCTTAAAATGCATCCGCTGATACGGTTTGAATGCAGTCGCCCGACCCTGTAAGGTCCTCTTTGTTTAGTCGTTTTTGTTATATTAATATGGTTAAACGTTATATGATTCACACATTTACCCCCCAACACCTCCTGAATTGCCTGCCGGAACGGAGTAAGGGTTAACACCTATATTTAAATGATTTATTACAGTACGCTATGCTTTCGTTTAAAGTTCACCTACCTTACATCTTACTCCAGGCAAAAAAGCCATATCTCTCCTAAATCCACTTTATGAAAAACAACCTACTCCTTAAGAAGGTAACCTTTGTTACTTTGTTATTTGTCTCCACCATCGTTTTAGGCCAAAGTCCAAACTTGGGGACTGCTGCGAATTTTGTTCTTTTCACCACCGTCGGTGCCGTCGGAAGCACGGGTATTTCCCAGGTTACCGGTAATGTGGGCTCGGGTGTGGGTGCCATCACGGGCTTCACTGTTTTGAACGGTACGGTGTACAATGCCGATGCGATAACTATCCAGGCATCGGCTGATTTACTGTTAGCTTATACGCAGTTGCACAACGAAGTACCCAATTATTTTCCCGGCCCCGTGCTGGGTAATGGCCAGGTGCTGGATTCGGGCGTGTACTTTTTACCTGCCGCAAGCTCGCTGAATGCTGATCTCACGCTGGATGCCCAGGGCGATAGCGAAGCTTTATTTATTTTTAAGATTGGCGGCGCCTTTTCCACCAGCGCATTTTCAGAAGTCTTTCTGGTCAATGGAGCGAAGGCATCTAATGTGTTCTGGGTTGTCGAAGGCGCAGTGCCCATGGCTGCGGGAACAATTATGCGGGGAACTATAATCGCAAACAACGGGGCCATATCCCTGGGGGCCGGCGGCATTCTGGAAGGCAGGGCGCTATCAACTGCCGGAGCCGTTTCAATTTATGGTTCTTTGGCTTATATACTGCCTGTGGCCTTCGGCGTTCTCCCGGTTCAACTGCTGTCCTTTGCAGCGGTTTGTGATAATGGAATTGCTTTGATCTCCTGGAGTGCCGCCACAGAAAATGATAATAATTATTTTACTATTGAAAGAACGGCTGAGCAAAAAAACTGGATAACGATTCAAACCGTTGCCGGAGCCGCCCATCCAACACTTGTACATTTCTATACGATCACGGACCGGCTGCCGGTAGATGGGATTTCTTATTACCGGTTAAAACAAACCAATTTTGAAAATAAGGCCGTCTACAGCGACATTGTAAAATTGAAATGCGGAACTGACAAATCAGAAAACATAACGCTTTATCCAAATCCTTCTACCGGTAAATTCAGGCTGATCTTTTCTGGCAACAACAGCCCCGTATGCTCAGTTGATATTTTCAATGCATTAGGGCAGAAGGTTTTCGGATCACCGGGTCTTATTAATGAATTTGATCTATCTCGTTGTGCAAAAGGTTTGTACTATGTGCAGGTCCATCAGGATTTAAAGACATCTTCCCGGGAATTGTTATTGACTAAAAATTAGGGTTTGCCCGATCAATCGTAAAGCATAATTTTCTGCGCTATTTCATTCAACAGGTCCGCATGATCGGAAATGTAGGTAAGACCAGCCTGGTGCAGGTTTGCAATATTCTCCGGGCTGGCAATATCCATTTCGGAACAGGCTTCTTTTAGCCCGGGTTCCATCCGGTAATAGTCGTGCTGATCGGCTGCATCCAGACTGAGGAACATCTGATGAAGCTGATAATCCACCGTTTCCGAATTTCCGGACATCAGGATATCAATAATAGGTTCCAGCCAGCCGATCTTGCCGGCATTCCGCATTTTTCGAAAGTGATAGGGTTTTTTTGTCGAACCGGTCCCGATGGTTACGATGAGCATTTGTTTTGCAGCCGGTGAATTGGGCTTTTCCGGATTGCGGAGACAGTCGGCAAATGCCGTTTTCCGCGCTTCCGCAAAGGCGCAAAGCGTCGGATTATTGGCAAAAACACCGCCATCAATCAGCGCCCATAGCTGGCCGGAAAGAGAACTGATATGAGCGGGCTTAAAATAAGTTGGCGCTGCAGCGGTGGCACGGGCCACGTCCTTTACTTTAAAATTATAAATCGGATCTTCTCCGGCATCACTGCTGGTAAAAAAAACCGCTTTACGGTCCGTAATTTCGTAGGCGGGTATCAGGCTGGGTTTAATCAGTTCTGCCAGGGTGGTTTCTCCGCAATATTCCTGCAGCAGGGTCTCCAGCGTATTAACGGGATATTTGGAATGGATAATACCGGCTCCGCTGGAAATTCTTTCCCAGAGGGATCTCCTGAAAATAGATCCCCCGTGATCAAGATACAGGTTCAATGCGTCGACGGCAGAATATCTGGCCTTTCCATTCGTATCCGGTATCAGGTAAAGACAGGTGAGTATGCCTCCGGTGCTCGTGCCGGCAATCAGATCGAAATAGTCACCGATCTTCCGGGGACCCTTCGGATCTATTCTGTTAATCGCGGCTTCGAGATAAGTGAGAATCGTGCCGGGAAGAATGCCGCGGATGCCGCCGCCGTCTATCGAAAGAATTCGGATTTTTTTCATGTAAAAAAAATTTAACGGGTTAGTGTTTAAACCTTCTGCCCAGGATTATCTTGAAAATGGATTTGTCGCCGGCGTCCGTTAATCCGATACCATAGCCGGCATTAAACTCCCAGTCTGCCGAGAAATTCAGATCGACCGTGAAAAATAACTGATGCTGCTGATTTGCGGGTGCATCGAAATGATTCACAGGCCCGAGTCCGCCATAATATTCAAGGCCGGGAGAAATCGTTTTTGTTACTGCATAATTCAGTTTGACATTCGGAGTGAATTCCGGAGCCTGGCCGGCATTCAACCCGTGCAAAGCGATCTCCAGAACCGGATTCAGGGAAACATATAAGCCACCGATTGTTTTATCGATGATGGGTCTGATCTCGACGCTCCAGTCGTCTTCGCTGTATTCCCTTTTCTGGTATCCGAATTCGGTGGACAGGCTCAGGCCCACAGGGAAATGATATTTCTCCGGAAGCATCAGCCTTGGCCGGATATGACTGCCAACATAAGTAGTTCTGTGATGATCGCCGATCGAATTAAAAAAATAGAAACCCACTTCAAACCATTCCGTAAATCCATGTGTGATCTCAATGGTCTCATGAAATACATGATTCGTGGGCAGCACGCCGTTTACCGGTTCCTTACTGCCGTTAAATGTAAAATTACTATGCAGCTCCAGCATAGTGGTATTTTTTGAAACAGTCTGCGATCCATAAACCTGGATCTCGTAGTTTTCCTGTGCACACACGGAGAAAGTGGAATACAAAATGATCAACAGGGTAAAAAAAACTTTTATATTTTTCATTGCGGTCGGTGAGATTTTTAAAAACCGGATCCGGTGCCCCATCCATTAAGACGCTGCATGTTTTTAACCCGACTGAGCCAGGTTGCGCAAACCACCGTGAAATCACGAAGCCGGAAACGGATTCTGTCCTGCTTTTAAAGTTAAGCCACGGATTAGAGAATGATCAAAAAATTATGGGACTATATTCAGCTGTATAATGAATTACACCAGACCTTAACTTTGTTAATATATCAGCAGATTGCTGATACCGATAAATGATTTACGTATGAATATTTCGGTTACCGGGAAATTTGCCGTGATCTGCGGCAGCACACAGGGCATCGGATTTGCAGCGGCAACCGAGCTTGCCAAACTGGGCGCCAATTGTATCCTGATCGCCAGGAACGAAAAATCATTGGTAAAAGCTGTTTCAGAATTGCCGAAAAGCGGCAAGCAGCAACATCATTACGCCATTGCTGATTTTTCGGATCCTGAGCAGGTTCGCGAAGCGATTGCAGGTATCGTAAGCGAGGTAAAAGTGGAAATACTGGTGAATAATACGGGAGGCCCGAAGGCAGGACCGGTGCTGGATTCGCCTGCGGCAGCATTTGAAATGGCATTTCGTCAGCACCTGGTTTGTAATCAGATTCTGGTGCAGGCAGTTATTCCTGGAATGAAAGCAGCCGGTTATGGAAGGATCATCAATATCATTTCCACTTCGGTAAAAACCCCATTGCCCAATCTGGGTGTTTCCAATACCATCCGACTGGCGGTTGCTTCCTGGGCAAAGAGTTTGTCGAATGAAGTGGCGCAATATAATATCACCGTAAACAACGTACTCCCGGGTTTAACCCAAACCGGCAGACTGGATAGTCTGATCAGACTTACCGCTGCCGCTGAAAACAGGGATCCAAAAATAACAGCAGACCAGATGATTCAGACCATTCCCGCGAAACGGTTTGGGACTCCTGCTGAAATTGCCAATATGATCGGATTTCTCGCGTCTCCGGCGGCATCTTACGTGAACGGGACGAATATTGCCGTGGATGGAGGAAGAACCCCGGCATTATAGACATTCCGACAAGCGTTATCATAAAAAAGTTTGTACTTTTCTGGAATGAAACCTGGTTTTTTAATTTGTTTCCTGTTTATCTCTCTCATCACCTATAGTCAGAAAATTGAGAAGTTTTATAACTACCGGTGGGAGCCTGTCGCGCCCAATGAAGCCCGGTTTTACTCGTTGATTACAAAAACCGATTCCGGCTGGTACAGGCTTGACTATTATATTCATGAGCGGAGCCTGCAAATGAAGGGATTGTTTGAGGACAGTGCATGCACTATCCGTTCGGGTTATTTTTATTTTTTCCACCCGAATCATAGTCCTTCCGCATTTGGCAGGTATCTGAATGGTAAAAAGGAGGGAACCTGGTATGCTTTTTTTGACAACGGCCTCGTGCAGGATTCTGCATTTTACCGTGAGGGAAGCCTGACCGGCACGCATTTGAAATGGTATGCGAACGGGTATACAGCGGATTCGGCCGTTTATAATGCCGACGGAAGTGGTGTGGAAATCAGTTGGTTTGATAACGGAAATCCTTCGTCCGCCGGCCGGTATGGCGAGGGATATAAACAGCAAGGCACCTGGCAGTATTTTCATAAAAATGGTAAAATCAGTGCGCAGGAAAAATATGATCATGGAAAACTGCTCAGCAGAAAATATTTTGATGAACGGGGAATTGAAAAAATGGATACTGCTTCCTTGGACAGGGAAGCAGAATTCCGGGGTGGTCAGAGTGCCTGGGTAAAATTTTTAGGAAAAAAACTATATTTTCCGGGTCAATATACCTTTATTAATGGAGACCAGGCGGTGGTTGTGGTTAGTGGTGAAATAAATGAAGATGGTAAAATGGGAAATGTAAAGGTCACTACCTCGCTTGCACCAGCATTTGACAGAATTGCCCTCAAAACGGTTCAGAGTTCTCCGGATTGGATCCCGGCCATAGATCATAACCGTAAAGTAAAATATTATTTCAGCCAACCCGTATTGTTCAGCATGCCGCCCAATTAGGATTTGTTTTGTTGCAATGGAAATCGCCGAATATTATCATGAAACGCATTAACTCCATCGACTTTACCCGCGGACTTGTCATGATCATTATGGCCCTGGATCACACGCGGGATTTTATGCATGTCGACTCGCTGACGCAAA
>Ga0134125_10001012_pt1 | contig 35825 bp, 35 predicted proteins | sample KB31751_FD_96464 | JGI IMG/M metagenome (GOLD analysis project Ga0134125, IMG submission 96464) | Terrestrial soil microbial communities with excess Nitrogen fertilizer from Kellogg Biological Station, Michigan, USA - KB3-175-1 | ecosystem: Environmental > Terrestrial > Soil > Unclassified ...
ACCGCCCCAAACGGAAACCTCCGAGTCCGACGCCAACGGATCTTGATGCGTGGCCCAGACTGATGGGGGTATCAACCAACAGCCGCCACCGCGAACTTCATGGGCAGTTTGGCGCCCTGAAGTTCCACGCTGGTCATGTCGGCGTCGCGCAGATCCGCCGTGCTGAGATTGGCGCAGGAAAAATCGCTGCCGGTCATGCGCATGCGGCGCAAATCCGCGCCGCGGAAATCGGTATAGCGCGCCTCGGCGTGGTCGAGCCGGGCAGGCAACAATCGATCGTTGCCGATTAAAAGCGGGCCCAACTTGGCGTCGCGCAGATCGGCATGATTGAGCTTGGCGCCGGACATGTTGACGCCGCGGAGATCGGCCCCCATGAACCGCGCGGAGCGCAGGTCGCAGCCGGAGAGGTTGCTGCCTTGCAGCGACGTGCCTGTGAAATCCACGCCATAGAAGGTGGCGCCCGGCGCGATCAGGGCGGTGAGCTTATGTTTGGTAAGATCGCGGACCCAGCGCAGGTCCAGGCCCGACAGATCGGCGGGCTTGCCCTCGCGGCCGTCGCTTCCGGCCCAGCGCATATGCGCCCTGAGCATCGCATCGATTCGCTCGCTTTCCGTCTGGTCCGGCTTCGGCCGTTCGGTGAGAATGCCCGAGAGGTCCGCGCCATGGGTATTGGCGAGATCGAGCTTGGCGCCGATCAGGATCGCTCCGGCGAGATCGGCCCCGGTGAGATTGCAGCCCGAGAGGTCGGCGTTTTCCAGATTGGCGCCGGTGAGCCGGGCCTGGCGGAGATTGGCGCGGATAAGCCGGCAGCCTTTCATCATCGCATCGCTGAAATCGGCCTGCACCGCGACCGCGCCGGTGAGCTTGGCGCCTTCGAGGTTGGCCGAATTGAGCATGGCGGCGGGAAGTTCGGTGGGGCCCACGTCATGCTGCAAGAGCCGCAAATTGCCCTGGCGGTCTTTCTCCGCGATGGTGCCTTCGCGCATATCGGCTTCGAACAGGTCGGCGCTGATCAGGTTTGCGCCTCTGAGCGAAACACCTCTGAGATCGGCGCGGCGCATCAAGGCGCCTTCCAGATTGGCGCGGCGCAGGTCGGCGCCGAAGAAGCTGGCCGATTCCAGCCGGGCGCCGGAGAGATTGGTCTCCTCGAGGACCGCGCCGGTGAAATCCGCGTCAGTGAGATTGCGGCCTGCCAGGTCAAGACCCGACAAATCGCGGAAGGCGAAAGTGGCGCGCGCGCCGCCCACCCGGCCGGAATGGAGCGCTTCGTGGCGGGTCACCGCCTCCAAAACCTCTTTCTGACTCAATTTGGCAAAGCCGGTATGCCGGGCTTTGATCATGCGGAAGGGCGCTCGATTAAGCCTTTTTCACCCCCGGATCATGGCCCGGACAGGCCTAACACCTGATTAAAACGTGAAAATTTGCTGTTGAACGGGGATGCGGGGCCTGCGTACAAAGGCGGGCCGGGGCAAAGCCCGGGCGGACCAAGGCGGAGCGAGCCAAAGCGGCTATCTGAGAGGCCGGAGCCAAATCAAGGGTTTGCCAAGCAAGGCTTGAACCGGCTCCGGTCCACGGGACCTTGACCAACATTTAAGAGGTTTGGATTTTGAAGCACCGCTTGATGCTTTCCGCCGCCACGGCAGCGCTGCTGGCTGCGCCGTTGACACTTGGCGCGCTGGCCGACACCACCATCTCGAACGGCACCAAGACCGCGCTCACGACCAGCACGGCGGGCAACATCACCATCAACGCGGGCGGTAGCGTGTCGATCAAGGCGGCATCGCCCGCCGTGACCATCAACAGCAACAATTTCCTTCTCAACCAGGGCGGGATCTCCAACGAGAACACGTCCAACGCCATCGGCGTGGAGGTGAACACCGCCAGCGGCAATATCGTCAACTCGGGCGGCATCTTCAATGTGGGTGGCATCTCGCTCACCGGCGACGGTGCGGGCAAATCCGCGATCCTCTTCGAAGGCGGCAACACATTCTTCGCACCCGTCACGCTGGAAACGGTCACCACCACCGCCGGCAGCGCCGCCACCACCGTGACCGGGTCCTCGGTTCAGGTCCAAGGTGACCAGAGCAACGATTTCACCGTGCTCCAAGGCACCACCATCGACGGCGACGTGGTGATCGCGGGCAGCATGGGCCTTTCCCGCAGCACCAATTCGAGCGTGGCCGGAGACACCGCCGTGGACATCGAGGGCAACCTTCAGGGCAATTTCCTGATCGCCCAAGGCTCGGCTATCAGCGCAGTGGGCAACCAGGCGCGGGGTGTGGTGATCCTGGGCCCCCTCAGCCCGTGCCAGGACAATGCCAGCGTCGGCTATACCTGCGCCAACAGCGGCACAGCGCTGGCTTCGACCGGTGGATTCTACAATTTCGGCACCATCGCCGTTCGGGGCATCCAACTCCCCAACCACCGGCTCCTGAATGATTTCGAGAGCGGCAGCGCGGTGATCATCGCCAATTCGGTGGCGGGCGGTTTCTTGAACGGCGGTCCCTCTACCGGCAATACCACCATTCCCAACGCCACGATCAGCGGCAATGGCGATATCGGCGCCACCAGCGGCGGCCAGATCCTTTCACCGGTGATTCAGATCGACCCCGGCCTATCCGTGAGCGCGCTTTCGCCCACTCCACGCGGTCCGGCACTGTTCGGCCCGGTCCCAAGCACCGTCGATTCCGTGGACGGCTCGGCCACCGGCTACGCCTTCATCAACCATGGCACGATTGCCGCCGCGCCGGTCGATCCCGACGTGAGTTCGCAAGGCGTGGTGATCCGGGGTTCGTCGGCGACGAATTACACCTGCTTCAGCGGCTCGGCGACCTCGTGCGTGGGCGCCACGCCGGGAACGCTCGCCACCCAGGGCGGCCTGCTCAACACCGGCACGATCCGGGCGCAGGCCACGACGCGGGAAAACACCACCTTCAACATCTCATCCGAAGCTTTGTTCATCGGCTCTTTCGCCACGGTGCCGCGCCTGGACGTCAAGAGCGAGTTCATCAGCGGCACCACCTTCACAGCCGGCACTATCGCGGCGATCGTGGGCGGGCCGGGCGGCGGCATCGCCACCGCCGTGCAAATCGGCACGCAGGCCCAAGTGCCGCAGATCGACGTGACCCAGCACGCCAGCATCAATGCCACGGTCGAGACCAGCACGCTGTCGCCCGACTCGACCATCGCCACGGCGTCCCAGCCTTTCACCCAGAGCGCCGCGGCCATCCTGGATCAGTCCGGCAGCGTGCGGATGATCAACAACGCCGGGTCGATCCTGGCGGTCACCACCGTCCAGACCGCGCAGTCGAACGCCTTCACGGTCAATTCCACCCAGGCGATCAATCTCATCGCCGGCACCGCGGGCGGCACGGTGATCAACAATAGCGGCGTGATCGAAGGCGATGTGCTGTTCAATTCCGGCGGCGGCAACAATGTGCTGAATGTCGGCAATACCGGCACCGGCTTCGGCGACACCAGCGGCAATGCCAACGCCACCGTCGCCATTGTTCAGGGTGCGGCCGTCACCAATACGCCCTTTGCCTATGCTTCGGTGTCCGGGCATATCGACGGCGCCGTCTCAGGCGCCCCGCCCATCACCGAGGTGGGGTTGCTCGATTTCGGTTCCGGCACTGGCAACCAACTGCATGTAGGCGGCTTCGGCTATGTCAACGATGTGATCGCAGCCGCGCCGGGGGGCGTCGATGTCCAGGTGGACAATAACGGCCAACTCTTCGTCGCCACCAATGGCGCGGTCCCCACCTTCAATGTCAACAATTTGACCGTGGGCGCCGGCGGCGAACTGGGCCTCACCCTCACCCAGATCAATGCCAACGCCGTCCATCCGGTCGTGCTGGCGCAAAGTTCCGCCAATATCGATCCCGCCGCCAAGGTGGGCTTGCAATTCGGCGGCTTTATTTCGGCTCCCGACGCGAACAACCCCACGCCATTGACGATGACGCTGGTCAGCGCACCGGGGGCCAATTTCCAACCTCTGATCGCCGCCGAGAATCCGCAACTGGCGACGGAAATTCCCTTCCTGTTTCAGGCGAGTTCGGCGCCTTTGTCTCAAGGCAGCTCGGGCGGCAACACGACTTTGCTTCTCACGCTGACGCCGCGCGTGCCTGGGCCCGGCACTACGGCGAACCCCGGGCTCGATCTTCAGCATGACGCTTTGACGCTGTTCCCGCATACCGCGGCGGCGCTCGCCAATGATCCCCTTTTGGGCCAGGCCATCGCGTCCAGCATGACGATCTACAACACCAACGGCCTGGCCACGAGCGGCATCAATGTCGCCGCCAGCCAGCAAAGAGCGCAGCAGATATTCTCGCAATTCACGCCCGACGTGTCGGGCGGGACCCGCCAGGTGGCGATTATGCTCACCGATCAGGAAAGCGGTCCCACCGCGGCGCGCCAGCGGCTGTTGCGCGAATATGGCCACCAGCCGGGCGACCTCACACTTTGGAGCACCGAGTTCACCGGCTTCATCGACAATGCCGGTCGCGTCGATGCCGACGGCTCCCTCACCAATTACAAGGATCACGGCTTCGGTTTTGCCGTGGGCATGGATGCCGGCTCGCCCCAAGGGGGCTGGTATGGCGGCGCGCTCAGCGTCTATAGCGGCGACGTGAGCGAGACCTTGCCGCGTTCCAGCCTCACCCACGAATTCTGGTATATGCTCAGCGGCTATACCAATTGGCGTGGGCGCCACATCTTCCTCGACACCACCGGCACGGTGGGTTACGGCAGCCTGGACGGCAACCGCACCTTGATCGTGGGCGACCAGGCCCGGGATGCGAAGAGCAAGCGCGCCGCCCTGATGGGCTCGTTGGGCGCCACCACCGGCGCGTTCTTCAATTTCAGCTTCTTGAGCGTCACGCCGCATATCGGCCTGGACGGCCTCACTATGCGGGAAGAAGGCTATACCGAAAATGGCGGCGGCAATGGATTGGACCTTCAGGTCGCGCCTTACTACGCCAATTCGCTGCGCACTTCGCTGGGCAGCGATTTCTCCACCAGCTTCGATATCTTGGGCGCCACCGTGACGCCGGAAGCACGCCTGGGTTATCGCTACGACCTGGTCAGCATGCCGGTAAAACTCAAGGCGGGCTTTGTCTCCACCGGTGGCATCCAGACGCCGGGCAATACCGTCACCTTTGTCGGGCCCGATCCCGATACCGGCAATGCGGTGGCGGGCTTCAGCCTGGGAGCGGGCACCGATACCTGGCAACTGGGTGTCAATTACGACTGGATACGCGGCAACAACGGCTCGACCTCGCAAGTCGGCACGCTCACCCTGCTGGGTCGTATCTAGTTTTTTTGGATACCCTCCGGCCTATGCATCGCAAGCGCGGCTCGCGGCCACCTCCCCTTCAAGGCGCTTTGCGCCGAACGGGAGGCAGGGCACGACCTGGCTTCAACGGATTTTTTGCGCCTTGGTCCCGGCTTTCTTCCCCCCGCGGCGAAGCCGCTGGCGGGGGAAGATGTCCGCCTGCGGGCTTGCCCGCGTTGGCGGACAGATGGGGCAATTAATTATCCTTCGCCAACGCGATAAATTTCGCCACATGCTCTTCCGGCGTGGCGAAGGCCGTGGCGATGCGCGCCACCAATTTGCCGTTCTGGGCGGGAATCCAATCATGAAAGATCGCGCCGCCGGCCCGTAGCTTGGCGGCTTTCCCGACGCTCATACGGGCGAAGACCATGTTGGTCTCGACCGGCGCGGCCATCTCGATGCCCGGCACCTGTTCCAGCGCCTTGGCGATCCGGCCCGCCACGCCATTGGCTTGCGCGGCGCTCCGCCGCCACAAATCGTTTTTCAGCATCGCCTCCAGTTGCGCAGAGACAAAGCGCATCTTGGAGGCGAGATGTCCGCCCCGCTTGCGGCGAAAGCCGAATTCCCCGGCCAAGCCTTTGTCGAAAAAGACCACCGCTTCGGCCGCCAGGGCGCCCGCCTTGGTGGCGCCAAAGCACAGCACATCGACGCCCGCGCGCCAGGTCGCATCCGCCGGACTGCAATTGAGATAGGCCATGGCGTTGGCGAAACGCGCGCCGTCCATGTGCAACTTGAGGCCTTTGGCGTGCACCGCCTCGCTGATCGCGGCAAGTTCGGATGGTTTATAGACGGTGCCCCATTCGCTGGCCTGGCTGAGGCTCACTGCCCTGGGCTGTACGCTATGGACACTTCCATCCAGTCCGGCGAGGCCTTCGGCGATGGCTTCAGGTGTGATCTTTCCGTCCTTCCCCTCAAGCCCGATCAGCTTGGCGCCGGAAAAGAATTCGGGCGCCCCGCATTCCGAGGTCATGATGTGGCTGTCCCGGTGGCACAGGATCGCGCCGAAAGACGGGGTGAGACAGGCCAGCGCCAGCGCGTTGGCGGCGGTGCCGGTAAGAACGGGGAAAACTGTCACCTCGCGCTCGAACAGGTCCGAGAACCGCGCCGTCAGGCCTTGGGTGATGGAATCGTTGCCATAAGCCATCTCGGCTCCGTGATCGGCCGCGCTCAGCGCGCTCCAGACTTCGGGCAGGGCACCATAGGCATTGTCGGACGCGAAGTTCATCACCAGCTCCCCGTATTGGCCATCGAGGCCCAAGGTTCTTTGGGCGGCAAAGGCTGGCCTTCTTGCAAGAGCTCGATCGAGATGCCGTCGGGCGAGCGGATGAACGCCATGCGCCCGTCGCGTGGCGGGCGGTTGATGGTGACACCTTGCATCATCAGACTTTCGCAAAAGGCGTAGATATCGTTCACGCCATAGGCCAGGTGGCCGAAATTGCGCCCGCCGGCATAATTTTTTTCGTCCCAATTCCAGGTGAGCTCGACCATCGGGCTGTCGCCGCCGCCGCCGAGTTGCTCATCGTCCGGAGCGGCTAGAAAAACCAAGGTAAAACGGCCTTTTTCATGGTCGGTGCGCTTGACCTCCTTAAGACCCAGCTTGGCGCAATAAAAATCCAACGCCGCCTCCAGGTCCGAGACACGCAACATCGTATGCAGGTACCGCATGGTTTATTGCCCTCTCATTGTATGCCGGACTTTACCCGCGCAAGGCGAAAATCGCGCAAATCCAAGGCGCTATTTCCCGGTCCAACAAGCGCCGGATCGGACGGGATTTTTCGCCGCATCCTGTGACACAAAATCCGTGAGCGGAACTGCGGCAACCCTCTTTGGGGCCAGAAAATTCCTTTGCTGCCGTTGCGAGAGCGAGGCGCCACGCGGCTTTGGCGTGGGCCGGAATCCATAGATTTTTTGGTTTTTTGCCTTCAGTCCAAAGCCTCCTTCCTTCATGCTGCAAATGCGAAGGCGCATAGCGAAGAACGGGCATCGCATTGCGCCATACGGGGTTGTCGCGCGGCATGCAAGAACAGCCCCCAGCAAGCACGGTCGCATTTCCTCTTGCCAAGCGCGATTACCATTGCTTTAAGAAAGGCCAACGAGCGCTAGGCAATGGCGCCAGGTTGGGCTTTTGACTCGATCCCTTAGTTTGTGAGCCCGGCGCACGTGCGCGCCGGGTTTGTTTTGTCAAGTGAGCGAAAACATGGAACGTCCAAATCACGATCTACAGGCGATTGTCGCGGGTTCGAACCAAGGCCGTGCTGTAAGCCTGGCCATCACCATCGCGATTCAGGTGGGAGTGATCCTGGCGCTTATTGCCGGATTGGCCGCATCCCAGATCAAGAAGGAATTGGCCTCGATCAGCGCATCGGTCGAGCGGCCGAAAGTCATTCCCAAGGCGCCGCCGCCCCCGCCGCCGAATCTCATCAAGCCCCCGCCTGTCACCACCGTGGTCCCGCAATTCGCCATTCAGGCGCCGCCGCCGCCCGCCGCTCCGGCTCCGGTCAAGGCTGCGCCGCCCGCGCCGCCTGCCCCGATCAAGCCGACCGAACTCAAGGCGATCGCGCGTACGCACACGCTTCCGCCCTATCCCACTATCTCTCAGCGTCTGGGCGAGCAGGGGACGTCTCAATTGCAGGTCGCCATCAATACGGAAGGCGCCGTCACGGACTGCAAGGTCACGAAGTCGTCCGGATCCGAGCGGCTTGATACTGCGGCCTGCGAATATGTGAAGGGCCACTGGAAATGGCAGCCCCCCACGCAGGAAGGCAAGCCCGTCACCGCCAACACGATGGTGGACGTCGTCTGGAATCTTAAGAACGCCCAATAACCAACTAATCTGCTTAATCCACGGAGTGAGAAAATGACCTTCAAGACCCTGACGATCGCAACCGCTATCGTCTTCATGTGTGGCCTGGGCGCTGTCGTCCCGGCCTCTGCGCAGAATGCGCCGGCGGCACCCGCTGCTTCCGCCCCGGCGCCTGACGCGAATGCGGCTGCGCCGAATGTGCAGGTCCCGTCCAATGCGCCCAAGACCAACACCGCAGCCGCCAAGGTGGCCGCGGCCGATCAGTCCACGCCTTACGGCATCGAACATCTCTGGGTGAACGGCTCGTGGATCGACCGTTTCATCATGATCGTGCTCGCCATCATGTCGGCCGGCACCTGGTACATCTTCATCAGCAAGTACATCGACCAGGCCCGCATCCTGGGTCACTCCAAGCTGGTCGATAAGAGGTTCTGGACCTCGGCCACCATCACCGAAGGCATCGAGAAGCTGCCGAAGAACTCGCTGTTCCGCGCCCTTGCCGAAAGCGGCCATCGCGCCACTACCGAGGGCACCTCGCTGGTCGGCATGAATGACTGGATCGGCATGTCCCTCACCCGCGCCCTGGAAGACGCCAATGCCCGCCTTCAGGGCGGCGTCACCTTCCTGGCTTCAGTCGGTTCGGTCGCTCCGTTCGTTGGTCTGGCCGGTACCGTGTGGGGCATTCTGCAAGCCTTGATCGCGATCGGCGTTGCCGGTCAGGCTTCCATCGACAAGGTGGCAGGCCCGGTCGGTGAAGCGTTGATCATGACCTTCCTTGGCCTGGCTGCGGCCGTGCCGGCGGTGTTGCTCTACAACTACCTCGTGCGCCGCAACAAGATCATCACCGAGAAGCTGCGCGCGTTCGCGGGCGACCTGCAGAGCTACCTGGTCAGCAAGACCAAGTAAGCAGCGGGAATTGGTACGCCTAGGTACGGAGATTAAGTATGGCCATTGATGCAATGCACTCGGTGCCTGACGACGAGGCACAGCTGAACACATCGATCAACACCACGCCGCTGGTGGACGTGATGTTGGTGATGCTGATCATCTTCCTCGTCACGATCCCGGTGGTGGTTGATACGGTGAATGTCAAGTTGCCGGACTACCGCAACATTGTGACGGTGACCAAACCGGAGAACATCATCATCTCCGTCACCAAGGATGAGGGCATTTACTACAACAACGACAAGGTGCCGATCGATCCGGCGACCCTGCGTTATCGTCTGGTGAATTCCCTTTACGCCGCGCAGGCCCAGCACAAGCCGTTCCCCGAAGTCCATATCCGTGGTGACAAGACGGTTCGGTTCGAGGCGGTGGGCCGCGTGATCCTGGCGTGCCAGGAAGCGGGCATCCTGAAAGTGGGCTTCCTGACCGAGCCTCAGGGCTTCGAAGGCACCAATTCCAAGGATGTCGGCTCGCTCCTGTGAGACGATTGGTTTGATCAAAAAGGGTAATGCGTCATGTCTATGAATGTCGGCAGTGCAACAGGCGAAGACGAACCGATGGTGGAAATGAACACCACTCCGCTCATCGACGTCATGCTCGTGATGCTTACGTTGCTTATTCTTACCCTGCCGCCGCAGACCCATGCGGTGAAACTGGACATGCCGCAGCCCAACCAGCCGCCGCCGGTGGTTACGCCGGTGTCGGTTGATCTGGGCGTGGACTTTGACGGCACAATCACCTGGAATGGCGATCCGGTTGACCGCGCGACGCTGGATTCCTATCTGGCGAACGCCGCGCAGACCAATCCCCAGCCGGAAATCCACATCAATCCCAATCGGCTTGCCAAATATGACGCGGTCGCCGAAGTGCTGGCAGACGCTCAGCGTTTGGGAGCGACCCATATCGGTTTCACGGGAATTGACCAGTATAACTAGCCGGTGAAGCCGCAGTGCCACAAAAGCGCCGCGGCCAGCCGCCACTGTTCTTTTCGTGCTTCAAACTGAGGTCTTGCGATGATTGCCAATAAACTGAGAGCCGTTGCCACGGCGCTGCTTCTTACGACGGGCACCGTCGCGGGGGGCTTGATGATCTCATCCTTGCCCGCGGCGGCTCAGTCCGTGCGTCCGGTGGTGGGCAAGCCGTTGCAGGAAGCCCAGCAGCTGGCCGCCCAGAAGAACTACAAGGCCGCGATGGCCAAGATCAACGAAGCCGAAGCGGCCCCCGGCAAGACCGAGGCTGAGACCAAGATCATCAACCAGATGAAGGAATATATCGCCACTCTTTCGGGCGACACTTCCACCGCGGGCGGCGCCAAGGCGAAGTTTGCCAACGACTACAACGCCAAGAATTACAAGGGCGTGATCGCCGATGCCGAGGCCCTCAAGAAACTGGGCGCTTTGGATACCGCTTCGATGAAGGTCGTGGCGCAGGCCTATTACCTGGACGGCGACAAGCAGGGTTGCCTGAAGTACATCAAGGGCAGCCTTCCCAATCCAGACGACGAAACGCTGGCGCTCCAGCTCCGATGCGCCTATGACGCCAACGACGAGGCGACCGAGCGCCAAGCGCTCGATCTTCTGATCGCCCATACCGGCAAGGCCGAATATTGGAGCGACCTGCTCAAGATGAGCGAGCGCGCCCAGGGCATGCGCGATCACGACACGCTGGATGTCTATCGCCTCAAGCTCTTGACCGGCACCATCAACGGCAAGGACGAGTACACGACCTTGGCGCAGCTTGCCGTGCAGTTGGGCTTCCCCTCCGAAGCCGCAGCGGTGATCGAAAAGGCCCAGAGCGCCAATCTGATGAAGGACGACCGCGGCAACAAGCTCTTGGCGCTGGCCAAAAGCCAGGCGGCTGCCGACCAGGCCAACATGGCCAAGAACATCGCCGCCGCCAACAGCCAACCCAACGGCGATGCCCTGATCAAGATCGGCGAGGACCAGTGGGGCATGGGCAAGGCCAAGGACGCCATCGGCACCATCCAGGCCGGCATGAAGAAGCCGGTCACCGACAAGAACAATGCCCAGGTCCGTTTGGGCATGGCCTATCTCGGCGCCGGTGAGAAGGCGGATGCTCAGAAGGCGTTCGAAGCTGTGAAGGGCCCCGACACCGACAAGACCGTGATGGTGGCCCATCTTTGGTCGCTTTACGCGCGCCACTGAACCCGGCTTCATAAAGGAGCCAGAACGGCCGCCCCTTGGGCGGCCGTTTTGTTTTTGGATGGGGCGGCGCGTTATAAGCAGGTGGGGAGGCAAGATGTCGTTTCTCACACCTGATGAGACCGAGGCGCTGCTCCTCAGCCTGAAAATCTCATCCGTCGCGGTAGCGGTTGGGCTGCCTTTTGCCACGGCCACGGCGCTGGTCCTGTCGCGCAGTTTTCGGGGACGCACGCTGCTGGATGGCATCGTGCATCTGCCTCTGGTGCTGCCCCCGGTTGCGATGGGTTTCATCCTGCTGATGATCTTCGGCACCAGGGGCGGCGTGGGGGCCTTCCTCAAGGATCATTTCGGGATCGTGCTGGTGTTCCGCTGGACCGGAGCGGTGCTCGCCAGCCTCATTTTCACCTTCCCATTCCAGGTGCGGGCGATCAGGCTGGCGCTGGAAGCACGGGACCAGGGGCTGGACGAGGCGGCGCGTACCCTGGGCGCAGGCATGCTGGATCGCCTGATCAATATCAGCCTGCCCTTGGCGCTGCCGGGCTTGGTGGCGGGCGCGATCACCGCCTTTGCAGCGTCACTGGGAGAATTCGGCGCCATCATCACCTTCGTCTCCAATATTCCCGGTGAAACCAGAACTTTGCCGCTGGCGATCTATACGGCGCTGCAGACGCCGGGTGGCGAAGCCGAGGCGGCGCGGCTCTCGGCGCTTTCCATCGCCATCGCTTTTCTCTTTTTGCTCGTCGCCCAGACCATCATGGGCCGCGCTACAAGAAGGAGTGATGGATGAGCGCCGAGGTCGCCATTCGTCATCGTCGGGGCCCTTTCCTTCTCGATGTGACATTCACCGCGGGGCAGGGGGTGACCGCCTTGTTCGGACCATCAGGGGCGGGCAAGACTAGCATCGTGCATGTGCTGGCGGGACTGACGCGGCCTACCCACGGCCGGGTGGTGCTGCAGGGCCGCACCGTGCTCGACACCAACGAAGGGGTGTTTGTGCCCCCGGAAAAGCGCCGCGTGGGCCTGGTCTTCCAGGACGCCCGGCTCTTTCCTCACATGAATGTGGAAACCAATCTTCTGTTCGGCTGGCGGCGCATGGGCAAGCGCGCGGACGCGGCCGAAATCGCCCGAACTATCCAACTGCTCGGGCTCGAACCGCTCTTGCGGCGCGCACCCAAGCATTTGTCGGGCGGCGAGAAGAGCCGCGTCGCCTTGGGCCGGGCGCTTCTGGCGGCGCCCGATATCCTTCTGCTGGATGAACCGATGGCGAGCCTGGATGTCGGGCGCCGGGCCGAGATCCTGCCCTGGCTGGAGCGGCTGCGCGACATTGCCCGCGTGCCGATCTTCTATGTGAGCCACTCGCTCGACGAAGTGGCGCGGCTGGCCGATCAGGTCGTGCTTCTTGACAAGGGCAAGGTGGCGGGTTTCGGCAGCGTGTACGAGATATTGGCGGGGCGCGGCGCGGAAAAGCCGCTGGGCGCGGTGCTGGAAGCCACCGTCGGCGAAAAGGAAGGCGACCTCACCGCGCTCCATTTCGATGGCGGCAAGCTCCTGGTGGCGGAGACAAGCGAACCAGGCTGGAAACTGCGCGTGCGCATCGGCGCCGATGAAATTCTGGTCGCGCGCGAGGCGCCCGCTGCCATCAGCGCCAACAATGTCCTGCCTGCCATCGTCACGGAGGTGAGGCTGGAGGGGGCTCGCGCCGAAATCGCCATGCGTTGCGGCGGCGCCTTGCTGGTGGCGCGGGTAACGGCCGCCTCGGTCAAGCGGCTCGCGCTGGCCAAAGGGACGGAGGTCTTCGCTGTGATCAAATCGGTGACCGTCGAGGCCTAAATCGGTCCCTTGAACACCATGGTCTTGGACAGAGTGAAGTTGAAGACCAGCCCCGCCAGCACGCCCAGCACCAGGGCCACATAAAGATTGTCGATGGGCGGGGGCGCGAAGCGGACCAGGGTGGAATAAAGCCCCACATTGACCAGGCCGCCCACGGCATTGGCGGCCAGAAAGCGCAGCCATTCCTTTACCGTCGCAAGAAGTCCGCGGGCGCGAGCCCCGCGAAAGGTGAAATAGCGATTGCCCATCCAGGTGAAAGTGGCGGCCGAAAGCCAGGACATCACCCGGCCGGAATAGGGATCAAGTCCCCCCCGGTGTGTCATCAGCCACAGCACGCCGGCATCCACCGGCAATCCCAGGGCGCCGATCACGGCAAAGCGCAGCAGAGGCAGGCGCGAAAGTTTGGCGAGCAGGTTCACTTGACCGGAAGGCGCGCTTGGACGCGATTGGCGTCGGGCTCCTGGGGTCCGGGAATGGCAAGATAGGCCACGCGCTTTAATTCCCAGCGTCCCCTGGTCACCGTGTCCAGGATCAGGCCGCAAGTAAGCGAAAGGAAGGCGAGCAGCATCAACCCGGTCGCCAAGACCGCGGTGGGAAGCCTGGGCACCTGGCCGGTCCTCAGATATTCGGTCACCACCGGCGTGCCGATGATCAGCGACACGGCGGCCAGCACCAGGAAAAAGAACGAGAAGAACACCAGCGGGCGCTCCTCGCGCACCAGATAGCCGATGGTGGAAAGGATGCGAAAACCGTCGCGCCAGGTATTGAGCTTGGAGACCGATCCCAGGGGCCTTTCCTTGTAGCGCGTGTCCATCTCCATCATCGGCATCATCAGCCTGACGGCATGGATGGTGAGCTCGGTCTCGATGCCGAAGCCCTGCGCGGTCAAGGGAAAGGATTTCACGAAGCGGCGCGACATCACGCGATAGCCCGACAGCATGTCGTTGAGGCGGACATCGAAGAGCAGCGCGGCAAGGCCGGTGAGCAGACGGTTGCCCATCACATGGCCGGGACGATAGGCGGCGGCCTCGCTGTGAATGCGCCGGGCGGTCAGGATGTCGGCGCCGGCGGCGACCAGGCTTGACACCATGCGAAGGGCGGCGCTGGCATCATAGGTGTCATCCCCATCCACCAGGACATAGATATCCGCCTCGATGTCGGCGAACATGCGGCGCACCACATTGCCTTTGCCCTGGCGCAGTTCGCTGCGCACGATCGCTCCCGCCTCGCGCGCCCGGGCCATGGTCTGGTCGCGGGAATTGTTGTCATAGACATAGATGGCCGCGTCCGGCAGCGCTTCATGGAAGTCGTGGACGACTTTCCCGATCGCGGCTTCCTCATTGTAGCAGGGCACCAGGACGGCGATGCGCGGGCTCATATTCTCTCAGGTCTTTTCGGTCTTTTCGGCCTAGGTCTTTTTCGCGAGCGGGCACCATTGATAGGTCCCCACCAGATTGGTGTCGAATTGCTGGCATTCCGTCCAGCGGATGGCAAGGCCGTAATCGCTGAGCGCGTCGCGGGCCCGCTCCATGTCGGTGGCGTCGGCGATCAGATAAAGGTCGCCACCGTCACGCAAATGGGCGGCGACGCGTCGGCGCATCTCTTTGGTGAGAAGCGTGCCGTCCTTGGGCTGCACCATCCAGCCATCGATGCGCAGGACGGGAATCTGATGCGGCAGGGATGGCGTGATGAAGCCCATCGGCGCGTCGCCCGTCATCAATACCATGGTCTTGTCGGGATCGGGGATGGGCGGCAGCGCCACCTGGATATAGGGGTCCTCCACTGGCGCGCGCTCCAGGAAGTCGCTGCGCGCCGTCACCAGGATGGCAAAGCAGAGCGCGCCCAGGATCAGATAGCGGCTGCGGCGCGGAAGTGGGAACAGGCCCACCGCCGCCACGATCAGGACAGGCGCCAGCATCTCGAGCAGGACGATGTAGCGATAAATTGCGAAGAAATGGATCCATACCGCATAACTCACCGCGGCGAAGGCGAACAGCGGCAGCGTCACGCGCTTGTCGAAGAGCGCATCGCCGCTTTCGCGGCGCGCGAGCCAGATCAGGATCGCGGGGATCACCGTGCAATAAGCCACCAGCACGCGGATGTCCTGGAAGCCCAGATCGTCGGCCACATGCCAATCGATCGAGAACAGGAAGGGAAACAGGATTTCGCGCCAGAAATGGGTGGGAATGAAGCGCATGTCGCGATAGGGCGAGGCCAACGCCAGCGGCGAGCGCCAATATTCGTTGAAATAGGGAAAGAGCGGATTTCCCGTCAGCGCCTTGATGTGCAGCATCCACCAGGCACTGAAGAGCAAAAAGCCCAGCACGCCGCCGATGCCACCGGCGAGCAGGCGCGTGCTTTGTTGCCTCACGCTGCCGCCCAGCGCGATCAGCGCCGCGGCGAAGCCGATGCAGAAGGGCAGCTCGGGCAATTTCAATCCGAAGGCTGACCCGGTGATGAAGCCGGCAAGCCCCGCCAGCGCCGCGGCGCGCCCGGGGGCGCCATCGCGCAATCTCTCGCGGTTCAGGATCAGGATGGCGAGCCCCGACAGGATGAACATGCTCATCACATTGTCGTAATAGGTGGTGCCAAACATCGAGAGGGTGAGCGCGCCGGCCTGACCCAGCAGCGCCAGCGCCCCCGCACCGATCTCACGGTCGGCGATCCGCAATCCGTCGCGCGCGATCAGATAAAGCGGCACCACATTGGCGCCCTGCACCAGGCCCAATATGCCGAGCGCGATCCAGGCATGGGTGTGGACCGCCAGCCAATAGAAAGGAATGTCGAGAAAGGGATTGTAGTAGCTCGCCTGGTGGGCGACCGCCACGTCCAGCGCCTCGCGGTGATTGAGGAACGCGTACGGCGCGTACCAGTGATAATTGCGGAAGTCCCAGCTCGTGTCCTTGCCCAGGACGATCACGAAAGCCGCCCAGAACAGGGTGGTGAGCAGCAGGAACGCCGCCTCTTTGGCCGAGAGCAGGCTTGCGCGGGGCGAGGCGGCGCGGGACAGCGGCGTCATGGAGGAATGGGTGGCCCGAGCTTGATTGGCCTTTGGTTCTAGCCTGCGTCCCGGGGTGGCGAAAGGCCGGAGGCCGCCCGCGGCCCTATAAATGTCTTTCGGGTTAAGGCCTTAAGCCCGTTCAAGGGTCGTCCGGCTCAACCATGATATTGTGCAGGAATTGCAGGGTGCAGGCCCGCCAGGAATGCGCCTCGGCGAACTGGCGGGGGGTAGGTGTGCCAGGATGGCGGGCGGTCTCCAGGGCCCTCAGGCAGGCCGCTTGCAAATCTTCGTCCAGGGCACCCACCGGCGCGTCTCCAACCACATCCAGGGGTCCCTGGACCGGATAGGCCGCCACGGGGATGCCGCAGGCCAGGGCCTCCAACAGCACCAGCCCGAACGTATCGGTGCGGCTGGGGAAGACGAAGACGTCGCTGCCGGCATAGGCCTGGACCAGGGCCTCGCCCGACAGCGCGCCCAGGAAGCGGGCATCCGGATAACGGGCCTCCAATTCACCTCGCGCGGGCCCGTCGCCCACCACCATTTTGGTGCCAGGCAGATCCAGCTTAAGGAAGGCCTCGATGTTCTTTTCCACCGCGACGCGGCCCACATAGAGCCAGACCGGTGCCTCATAGGGCAGATGGGCGCCCACGATGGGATGGAAATGATCCACATCCACGCCCCTAGACCAGATGCGCAGATTGGTGAAGCCGTGCGCCTGCATCTCGCGCTTGAGGCGTTCGGTCGCCACCATCATGGCGGTGGCCGGACCGTGGAACCAGCGCAGCCAGCGATAGACCAGTTCTTCGGGGACCAAGGGAAAACGTGCCCGCACATATTCGGGAAAGCGGGTGTGGAACGAGGTGGAGAAGGCGATGGCATGCTTGAGGCAAATCCTGCGCGCTCTCATGCCCAGCGTGCCTTCGGTGGCGATATGCTCCGCGTGGGGTGCGAATTCGCGAATCTCCTTTTCCAATTGCCGGCGCGGGAATACCGCCAGGCGGATTTCGCGATAGGTGGGAAGGCCGATGGTGAGGCGGCCCTCGGGCGTGGCGTAGCGCACGGTGTGGCCCAGCGTGGTCAAGTCTTCGCCCAGCGCTTCCAGGGTGCGCACCACGCCATTGACCTGGGGTTTCCAGGCATCGGTGACGATGAGGATCTTGAGGTGGGCGGCGGGAAGGGCCAGCGCGAAATCTCCTGATCTCCGGATGATGTGCATCTACAGCGAGGAGTCGCAGGCTTTCAACTCTTGGGATGCGGGTGTCCTGCCAGAAGTGCGATATGGCGTAATATTGCGCCGCACAAATGCCGTAATCTGCAGCAGGCACCCGGAATCCCCGGCTCAGTTATGTTAAATGCGCAGGTTTTCCGGCAAAATTTCATATTTCGACCGGAATTCGGGACTTGCCCAAGCCTGCATGTTCCATCATATTGTTGCAGCGCGGTATTGCGGATTCGTCCGCGAAGCCGCCGCCCTTCCTGGGCGTTTCCTCCCTGAACTTGGCCGCTTTGGCATGTCCAGAGCGGCCTTTTTCTTAAACGCGGATCATCGGGGCGAAACGCGCGGTGATTCGCGAGGCAGGGCTTCTATTCTGCTGCCAGCGGGACCATATGGCCGCCCAGCAGTGACGGATCGATCGCCGTCAGCCGTGTCAAAGTTTCGTTCAGCCGCTTCTTGAGCGCATCGAAGCCGGATTTCTTCTGGATGCGATCTTCGTCGAGATAGAGCGCGCGATTGATTTCGATCTGCAGGCCGAACAGGCCGTGGGCGCCCTTGCCATAGAGAAGCGTGGTGTAACCGCCGGCATAGGGCGCGTTGCGGGCGACGGAAAACCGCATGCCCACGAAAGCATTTTCCGCCCAGCCGGTGAGAAGCAAGGGTGCTGAGGCGCCATAACGGTCGCCCAGCACGATATCCGGCACGGAAAGCGCCGACGGCATGGAATGGCAATCGACCACCACGGCAACGCCGAATTTCCTGACCGTTTCCGCCGCCAATTCCGCCAGCGCCGCATGATAAGGACGATAGAGGCCCGACAACCTCAGCTCGGCTTCGCGCGGCGAAAGCTTGCCGGCGTAGATCTCGGCGCCGTCACGGACGATGCGGGGAATGACACCCAGGCCCGCGGCAACCCTGGGACTGGGCGTGTCGACGGCGAGACCGAGGGCTGAATCGAACATGCCTTTGTCGAGTTCACCGCTGGCGCGATTGACGTCGCAATAAGCTCTGGGAAATTCCGCCGCGATCAGGGGCGCGCCCAGGCTTGCTACGCCGGCAAACAACTCGTCCACGAAGGCATCTTCGGAACGGCGCAAAGTGATGGAGTCGAGCCGGCTTTGTGTGATCAGGCTTTGCGGATAACGCCGCCCCGAATGGCCAGATGCAAACACGAACGGTACCGTCTGGACCTGGGGCCGGCTCAGCCGAAAAGGCTCAGCCAGCAACGCAGTCAGGACGGGATCCTCCCCCGCAACCGCGGATTGCGGGGTCCCCTCAAGGCGGGAGGATGGAGGCGCCATGGTCGGTTCTCGTCTCAACGACGCTAGGGGAGCCTGAAACAGGTCCCCGTTTCAAGTATGGACACTTGTTTACGGTTCCTGGGATATGGTTTTTACTGGGGACAGGCGAGGGCCGGGCAGGTAATGGCGCATATCCTTTTGGCGGAAGACGACGAATCCCTGCGCAAGTTCCTGGCGGCGGCGTTGGTCAAGGCCGGCCATGCGGTGAGCGATTTCGGCGATGGCAGCGACGCCTATGAGTGCCTCAAAGGCGACAGTTTCGATCTTTTGCTCACCGACATCGTGATGCCGGGCATGGACGGGATCGAATTGGCCAAGCGGGCCGCGGAACTCAATGATGGCCTCAAGATCATGTTCATCACCGGGTTTGCCGCGGTGGCGCTGCATCCGGCCGCGGGCGCCCCCAAACAGGCCAAGGTCCTGTCCAAGCCCTTCCACTTGCGGGAAATCGTGGCCGAGGTGGAACGGATGATTGCGGCGTGAAGGCCGGGCGGCTATAGAGGCCCCCTGCCCAAGAGAATGGCATTAGAGGGCGCGTAGCTCAGCGGGAGAGCACTACCTTGACATGGTAGGGGTCACAGGTTCGATCCCTGTCGCGCCCACCACTTCATACGATCCGCGGCGTCGTCTTCGCGACCAGGATCGAATTTATTTGATTGCGCCGCGCCTCTCTCACAACCATCTCCGTCTTGCCGCGCGCGGCAGGATCGCCGATGCGGGTCTTAGCTTCGCGACGATCTCGATGATGTCCGTCAATTCATGACGGGGGGCGCCTGCGCTCTCCTATAGTCGCTCGTCGCGGGAATTCTCCGGATCCGGGCAATCGGCCAGTGGACCTAAATCATTCCTTGAGCGCCCTGGTGGTGGCGGGTGTCGGCCTGGTCCTGACCCGGAGCGCCGTTCGGCATTGCCTTACCGGCTCGATCGAATCCGCGTCCGCATCCGGCAATGAACGGACCGTGTTGATCCAAGTGCGAAAGGCCGACAATCCCTCCATCTTCTGGGGAGTCACGGCCCTGGAATTCGCCGGCGGTCTCTTCTGTCTCGCGCTGGCGGCGGCCATTGCGTTTCTGCCGAAGTAATCGCGTTATTTTTTGGGCGTGCTGGGCGCGATGCCCACCGAAACTTCGCCTGAGCTGTTGCCATTCTCTTGGGAGGCGCGAGGTGCAATTTGTTGCCGCGGCTGCTGCTGTTTGGGTGCCAGGCTTCTCAACTCGGCCTGGACCGCCGAGGGCTCGAACATGGGCGGCCCAAAAAAACTGCGCCAGATAAGATAAAAGCCGGCCAGCGAGAGCATGAAGGCCAGTCCGATTTTCACAAAGTCGAACGCGTTCATGCCGTAAAAAAAGCCGGGTTCTCGCTCTTTCATGGGGCTTCATAACGCATATGACTTGGAGGTGATAGGCCGTTAATCCGGCAGCATTTGACCAAGTCCTGCCTTCCACGAGGAGCGCCGGAACAACGTCGCGAGGCCAGATTTTGGGCCGCTTCGGGCGTGCTTTTTCTCCCGAGATCGCGGGCAAACTCGAAATATCTCTGGCTCTTTTGGCCATGACACAAAGGCGGCGAAGGCGTATAGTTCCTTAGTCTAGATAGCGCATGCGGGAGGCCTTAATGGAGCATCACGCGCATATCAGTGAAAAAAGCGATCAAAGTGTTGGCGTGAAGCTGATGGCTGTCTTACTGGTGGCCTTGGCGATCGCCGCCCTTGGTGGATACGTGGTCTACGGTTCGGGGATGTGGAATCCCGTGCCGCAGCAGAAAGCGGACTACTAAGGTATCCTGGATATGCCTTGAAGCCCGGCGGAGTTATCTTTGCCGGGACGGTGGGTTTGAGTTCCGCACGCTCCGCAGATGAATTGGACGAGGCCGCCGATCATTTTTCGATCTGGCGCTTTTCGATCTGGCCCCGAATGGCGTCCTCTGCACGGCCCCGGCCATGGACCTCCACATAGAGTTCACCCGCGAGCAGCGTGTCGGCCTGCCTGGAGTTCAGGACCAGGATGCCGCTGACGGGGGATTGCGGCATGGGGAAGGGGATGACCACCGGCGCGTTCTCTGTCGTGCTCGATGGTCCGTGAATTTCGACCTGGGCCGATGGCAGGCCCTCATAGCTGATGAAATAATTCAACTCTCCGCTGGCGCTGTCGTAAGTGAAGTCGGCCTCGCCAAATGCCGCGCTCCGGTTGGGGGGCACGACCGAGGCCCCTGAAAGATAGGCGACCATGGAAATGCTGGCCGCCTGCGCCGTCGAAATGGCGGCGGCAAAGCATAAGGCGGCATATACCAGGGGTGCTTTTCTCGCCAAGGGCGGGCCCAGTCGCATTGCATTCCGCGGATTTTAGCGAATTAAGCGTGTGCCGGCGGCGCGAACAAGGGTGTGAGCGCTTTTTCGCACGTTTGAAATAGCCTAGAGCATGATCGCGTTCTTTGAATCGCGATCGTGCTCTAGGTTTTTGTTTTATCGCGCAATTTTCCCGAAAACCGCTTCACACTTTTCGGATTGCGCTTTAGGTTGAAACGATAGTTGAGTGCATTCACGTCCTGATTTTTCCGGCCGGCAGCGATGGCGATCTCCTCCAATCTTCTTTCCCGCTTCAAGGACGCGCGCGTCCTGGTGGTGGGCGACGTGATGCTCGATCGTTTCGTTTATGGACGGGTTTCCCGCATCTCGCCGGAGGCGCCGGTCCCGGTCTTGGCAGTCGAGCGCGAAGCGCAAAGCCTGGGCGGCGCCGGCAATGTCGCGCGCAACATCGCCTCGCTGGGTGGCCAGGCCACACTGATCGGCGGCAAATGCCAGGACGAAGCCGGCGCCCGTCTTGATGATCTTCTTACCCGCGACGGCCGCATCCGCAACGCCCTGGTGACGTCGGATCGTGGACGGACCACCGAGAAGGTCCGCTACATCGCCGACCAGCAGCAGGTGATGCGCGCCGACCACGAAGCTCATTGGCGCGGTGGTGAGACCGGCGGGATTCTCGCCGCGGCGCGCCAGGCGATCAGCGATCATGACGTGTTGGTGGTCTCGGATTATGCCAAGGGATTTTTGCCGCCCGCCCTGGTGCAGGGGCTGATCGCGCTTGGCCGGGAAGAGGGCAAGCCTGTGATTGTCGATCCCAAGGGCGCGGCGCTTGGCCATTATGACGGCGCGACCGTGATCACGCCCAACAAGCAGGAAGCGGCGAACGCCACTGGCGGCGAAGCGGAAAGTGACACAGGCGCCGCGGCCTGCGCGCAACGGCTGCTGGCCGGCCTTCCGCACCTTTCTGCCGTGATGATCACCCGCGGGGCCGCGGGTCTTTCCGTGATGGAGCGGGGCGGACAAATCACCCATATCACAGCGCGTCCGCGCGAAGTATTCGATGTTTCGGGTGCCGGCGACACGGTGGTGGCGGCCCTGGCGCTGGCGCTGGCGTCGGGCAGCGGGCTTTTCGATGCAGCCGCCCTCGCCAATATCGCCGCCGGCATCGCCGTTACCATGGTGGGAACCGCGGCCGTCACCGCCGATGAATTGGCGAACGAGCTTCATGCGCAGCAGCTCGAGAGCGCGGAGAAAAAGATCGCTTCTCTCGACAGCGCCCAGGAATGGTTGAAGCTTTGGCGCGCCAAGAACCGGCGCATCGGCTTCACCAATGGCTGTTTCGATCTTCTCCACCCCGGCCATATTTCGCTGCTCCGCCAGGCCCGCGCCAAATGCGACCGGCTGGTGGTGGGACTGAATTCGGATGCATCGGCGAAACGCTTGAAAGGCGCCGATCGCCCCGTCCAGGACGAGATGGCGCGCGCCATCGTGCTGGCCTCGCTTGGCGTGGTCGATCTGGTGGTAATCTTCGGCGAGGACACGCCGCAAACATTGATTCAATGTTTACGGCCCGACGTTCTGATCAAAGGCGCCGATTATAAGCGTGACGAGATTGTCGGCGCGGATTTTGTCGCCTCCTATGGCGGTGAAGTGGTGCTGGCCGAATTGGTGCCGGAACAAAGCACGAGCTCCCTGATCAGCCGCGCCCGCAAATGACGGTATTGAGGCGGGCGGCCTTCTTCGACCGCGACGGCGTGATCAATCGCGATCACGGCTATGTGGGAAGCCTTGATCGTTTCGACCTGGTGGAAGGCGCGGGCCGCGCGTTACGGCTTTGCCACGAGGCCGGCTATCTGGTGTTTGTCGTCACCAATCAGGCCGGCGTGGCGCAAGGCTATTTCGAAGAGAGCGACGTCGAAGCGGTGCACGCTCATATGCGCTCCCTCTTGGCCGCGGATGGCGCCGGGATCGATGACCTGCGCTATTGCCCGCACCATCCAGAGGCCACGCGGCTCGCCTATCGCCAAGTCTGCGCGTGCCGCAAACCTGGCATCGGCATGATTCTGGATCTGGCGAAGAATTGGCCTATCGATCTCACCCGCTCCTTTCTGGTCGGGGACAAGGAGAGCGATATGGAAGCAGCGAGGCAAGCTCAGATGCGGGGCTTTCTCTACCGCGAGGGACCGCTCGACCTGTTCGTGGCCGAGGTGATTTCGCACATGGCGGAAACAGCCTGATACGTCATTCGCCGTCGGCTTGCACGGGTGGCGACCCTGTGTAACCCTCGCGCTCAGGCGGGAATTGTGGAGTTCAGCCATGGCGGCACGGGACATCGACCGGCGGCGGGTGATCCAGAGTTCGCTGGCGGTGAGCGGGCTCGCTCTTGGCGGCTGCACCACCATTGTGGCGGCGCCACGCGAGCGCCCCCACCCCGCCGGCCTTGCTGCCGATGATATTCCTTGGCCGCTGGCGCCGGTGCATGCCCATCCGGAACGCCTGTTCGATATTACCGCTTGCTTGAGCCCCTTCCGCGCCCAAGGTCCCCGCATCGAGGCCGAGCAGATCGGCGACACGCTGGTGGTGCATAATTACGGGCATGGCGGCTCGGGCTGGTCGCTCTCCTGGGGCTCGGCCAATCTGGCGATTCAAAAAGCGCTGGTAAACAGTCCGACTGAGGTGGCGGTGATCGGCTGTGGCGCAATCGGGCTCACCTCCGCGATCATGGCGCAACGCGCGGGCGCGGCCGTCACCATCTATGCGCGCGATCTTCTGCCCCAGACCCGTTCCAGCCGCGCCACGGGACGTTGGACGCCGGATTCCCGCATCGCGCTCGCCGGTTCGGCCGGTCCGCAATTCGGCGACCAGTGGGAACGGATGGCGCGCTTTTCCTTCAAGATACATCGCCAATATTTGGGCCTGCCGGGCGCGCCGGTGGAACGGACTGACCGCTACGCGCTCTCCGACGTTCCTTTCGATGCGGCGCATGAGCGGAGGGAGAAGCTCGATACGCTGGGCTTCGCCCATTACAATTCGCGCATCGCCGATCTCGAGCCCCGCGCCCGGGATCTGCCGGAAGGCGCAACGCCCTTCCCGGCCAAATATGTGCGGCGTTCCGAAACCGTGCAGTTCAACATCGCCGACTACGCGCACGCCTTGATGGCGGATTTCTTCATCGCCGGGGGCAAGTTCGAGCGCAAGGAATTCCACGCGCCGAACGATCTCGCCGGGCTCAATGAGAAGGTGGTGATCAATTGCCCGGGTTATGCAGCGCGCGGATGGTGGAACGACAATTCGATCACGCCGGTGCGCGGCCAGATCGCGTGGCTGATCCCCCAGCCGGAAGTCAATTACGGCTTCGACTACAGAGGCATCTCCATCCTGTCGCGGCGGGACGGCATCGTGGTGCAGGACAATTCCGGCGGCGAGATGCAGGGCTACAACAACAGCCGCGAGTTGGCCGACCGCGGCGAAGCCGATCGCGTCCTGGGCGTCATCGCCGGTCTTTATTCCCGTTCCCGGGCGTGAGCGCAGGCCCGGCATGCGCCTGATCCTGGCTTTTTCGTTCGCGATGTCGTGCGCCAGCGCACCGGCTTGGGGTGAAAGCGGTGAAATGATGTTCAACGAATATTGCGTCGGCTGCCATCAGGTCGGCGGCACCGGCGTGCCGGGCGAATATCCGCGCCTCGCCGGGCGGGTCAGCAGAATCGCCGCCGATCCGCGCGGGCGTGCCTTTCTGGCGCAATTGATGGTGACGGGCATGAGCGGGGCGATCACCGTCGATGGCCGCAAGATTCTGGGTATCATGCCCACCTTTGGCAATCTGCCGGATAACGAGTTGGCGGCGATATTGAACTATGTCGTCCATCTCGAAGGAGGCAAGGGAACGGCCTTTACCTCACAGGCCCTGGCTGAGGCCCGCAAGGGGTCCAATGCTACGCCCGAACAATTGGCACAAACACGCAACCGGCTGGCCGGCGCGCACATTATTCCGTAGCCGAGCGCGACGGCGTCCAAGCGGTGAAGGCCAGCACCCAGAGTCCCAACAGGGCCGCAATCGGGATAAAGCACAGCAACGCCCACCAGGGAGAATGGCCGGTGCGTTTCAACACCATCGCCGCCGGAATCGCGAATAACGCCTCCGCCACGGTGAGGACGATCAGCATAGTAGAATCGAACATCGGCGTCATCGGAAAGCCCCGCTGGAATGTGCCCGGGCCGAAGCTTAAGCAAGCCGCGGCGCCCTGAAAATCTCTTTTTCGTCGCCCCTTTGAATTTCGCAGCGCCTTGGCGCCGCCAACCCAGGCTTGCAAGGGCCCCGGCACCTTACCATTGTGCGAGACCCATGGTCGGCAGGACGGTTCTTTCCCGCGCAGGCGATTCACGGCTGGACGACTGGTCGCCGCAGCTCCTGAAATCGCGGCTTTATGGCCAATTGCTGGTGGATATCATCGTCGGACGGCTCGCGCCGGGCGAAAGGCTGGACGAGCGCGTCCTGGCCAGGCGCTATGGCGGGGGGCTTGCCGGTATCCGCGAGGCTTTGGCGCGGCTGGCGCTGGAAGGGCTGGTGATCCGCCGCGCCCGGGTCGGTACCATGGTGGCGTCGCTGGACTTGATGGAAGCCCGCGAGGCCTTTGCCGCCCGTGCCCTGGTCGAGATCGAGTGTGCGGGCTTGGCCAGCCGGTTCGCTACCGAGGCGGATATTGCCGCGATCCGCGCAACCCTGGCGGGCGCGGAAAAAGCGATTGCCAAGAACGATGTGCGGGCGCTCGCGGCGATGGATGAAGCGTTTCATGTCGCGGTGGCCGAGGCCAGCCATAACCGCGTGCTGGCGAAAATGGTGATGACCTTGCATCACCAGACGGCGCGCTTCTGGCTCAGCGCCATGCGCGAACCTTCTCTGGAGGAAAGCCGCCGCGCCCTGGCGGAGCATCGCGCTCTGGCGGACGCCATCGCCGGCCGCGACGGGACCCGCGCACGCGAGGCGATGCGCCAGTCGCTGGGCGATTTTCCCGCCGATCTCAGACGCGCCTGGGATACGCCATGAGCGACCGTCCTTCGGTGACGTTGGCGGCGATGAGCCTGGTGTTCTTTCTCATCACCGCCACCACCTTCAGCTCCTTGGGCGTGGTCCTGCCAGCCATGATCGGTGACCTCCATTGGAGTTGGGGCGCAGCCGGCACCGGCTTTTCGCTGTTAGGGGTCGCCGCCGGCATCACCGCCATCATTCCCGCCAGCCTGATCCGGCGGCTGGGGGTGCGCGCCACCTTGGTGATCGGGAGCCTGGTGATGGCGGCGGCCTTTTTCTGCCTGATGGTCACTCACGGGCTTCCCTTGTATTTCCTGGGCTGCCTGCTGGCGGGATTGGGCTTCACCCTTTTGGCCACGGTGCCAGGTACCTATCTGCTCGCACGGCTGTTCGCCGAACCTTCTTTTCCGTTCGGAATTTATTTCACCGTCGGCGGGTTGGGTGGCGTGGCCGGGCCGATCCTGTATCTCTGGGTTCAATCGGCGGCACAGAATTGGCGCACCTATTGGCTGGCGTCCCTGGTGATCGTCACCCTGGCGGGGCTGTTGACCGCGATGCTGGTGGATACAAGAACCGATGTGCGTGCCGGCGCGGAAAAGGATACCCGCATCACGGCGGATGATTGGAGCGTAAGGGCCGCGCTCAAGACGCCGCAATTCAGCGTGCTGGCCGCCGCCTACAGCATCTTTCCCTTCGTGGGCATCACAGTGAACGCGGTGGCGGTAGGTCATCTGATGCGCCAGGGGGTAAGCGTGACGCTGGCCGGCGGCGCGATGAGCCTGGAGGCGCTGTTCAACGCCGGGGCACGATTCCTGGGTGGCGTGCTGGTGCGTTGGGTCAGCGCCAAGACATTGCTGCTCCTGGCGCTGGTGCTGATGATCCTGGGCCTGATGGCTTTGAGCGTGGCCCGGGACACGCCCTTGATGATCGTGTATGCGGTGGGCGTGGGTGCGGGCTATGGCCTGACCTTTTTTGCCTCGACCATCCTGCTGCTCGATTATTTTGGCCGCGGACCCAATCTGGAATTGTTCGCGGCGGTCAACCTGATCTCCACCATCGGCGCGGCAGGACCGGCCTTTGCCGGCTTCGTCTCCGACCATGCCGGAAGCTTCGTTCCGGCCTTCGCAATCCTGGAAGCCCTGGTTCTGATTGTGCTGATTGCTGTCGCTCCCATGCGCGCGCCCAAGTGGAGCAATTGATGGCGGGATTTGGTGTCTTTCCTCCGGTCGCCACGCGAAGCGCGCGCGCGTGCGTTCGCCAACAAATAACGTTCGCCGCATGACAGTCAAACCAGAGTTTGGCGTCTTTTTGCCCGTGGCGAACGGAGGCTGGATCGTCTCTCGCAACACACCCCTGCTCGATGGCGGCTGGGCTCAAAATCGTGAAGCCGCTCTGATTGCCGAGGAAGAAGGCCTGGACTTTGTGATGTCCATGGGCAAATGGCGGGGCTTTGGCGGCGCGACTGATCATTGGGGCACCTCGCTGGAATCGGTCACCATGATGGCGGGCATCGCCGCGCTTACCAAAAGGATCAAGCTCTGGGCGACCATGCATGCCATCCTGCACAATCCGGTGGTGGCGGCGAAAATGATCGCCACGCTCGACCGGATTTCGGGCGGACGTGCCGGGCTCAACATCGTGGCGGGAGCCTATCGCGGCGAGTTCGAGCAGATGGGCGCCTGGGACGAAAGCCTCGATCACGACACGCGCTACGACCTGGCCGAGGAATGGACCAGGATCATCAAGCGTCTGTGGACGGAAAAGAGCGTCGATTTCCAGGGCGAATATTTCGCCCTCAAGGATTGTGTGTCCGAGCCCAAGCCGCTCCGCCGTCCCGATCTGATCTGCGCCGGCATGTCGGAGCGCGGCTTTGCCTTCTCGGTCAAGGAAACCGATATCTGTTTCATCGGCGGCCGGGACGAAGCCGAAACCCGCTCGGCCTCGCTCCGCGCCAAGGCATTGGCGGCCAATCTGGGCAAGGAGATCAAGACCTATGCCATGTGTACGGTGGTTTATGGCGCAAGCGACGGCGCCGCTGAAGCGACGGCGCAGAAATACCGCGATGGGTTGGACGAAGGGGCGGTCTTGGGCATGCTGGAAAGCTATGGCGCAAACCTGGCCGGAAAGGACAATGCCATGGTGGCCCGCGCCACGGGCGCCTTCATGACACACACCGTGATCGGCGCGCCCAAGACTTGCGCTCAGAAAATCGCCGCCTTCCTGAAAGAGTGCGCCTTGGATGGATTGATGCTGATCTTCGCCGACTATGAAGAGGGCCTGAAGGTCGCGGGGCGGGAAATCTTGCCGGGCCTGAGGGTCTAAACTCAATAATCCCGTGAGCCGCGTTGCGAGGAAAAATGGCCGAATGGCAGGAGAAGGGCGATGGGCGTATCGGCAATACGGCCGAGCCTTTTGACGCCCCAGTCGGCCATTTTTCCCGCAACCCGAAGGGACGCGGGTCTTTTGGCCTCTGGCGGCGGCGCTCGTCGCTCATGGGCTATCCAAGCCCACATCGCTCCTCGCTCCTGGCCAGAAACCAAAATCCCCTGCGTCGCGGCCACGCGATTATTGAGTTTAGGCCCTAGATCATGAGCGCGCTCAGGGAGTGGCTCGCACCTTCGCGCACCGCGCTTCTTCTGGTGGATTGTCAGGTCGATTTCGCTTCGCCCGAGGGCATTATGGCGCGCGCCGGTTATGACGTCAGCGAAGCGCAAGCCGCGCTCCGCAACGCCGCGCTCTTGACCGATGCCGCCCGCGAAGCAGGTGTGCCATGCCTGTTCGCGCGGCTCATTACCCGGCCCGATAGCGAAACGCCGGCGATGCGGGATTGGAAGATCCGGCGGGGGCATGAAGATCATCCGCTGCTATGCCGCGAAGGCAGCAACGGCGCCGAGTTTGTGGGTGTCGCGCCGCTGGCCGGCGAAGCCGTCTTCGCCAAAGGCCGCTATGATGCGTTTGCCGGCACGGAGTTGGATGCACACTTGAAGGCGATCAGGCGCGACACGCTGCTGATCGCCGGCCTCACCACCGAATGCTGCGTCGATTCCACGGCGCGCGACGCCTTCGAGCGCGACTATCGCGTCTTCATCGCCGCAGACGCCGTGGCGGCGTACGAGCCTGATTTGCATGCCGGTGCGCTCAAGGCGCTGGCGCTGAATTGCGCTCTGCTGGCGCCCAGCCAGGACATCCTTTCTGCCTGGAAATAATGTCCGTTCAATGACTTAGTGTGTGGCTGAGGGTCGCGCTTGGTTTTTTCTGTGAAATGTCAGAAGAAATGTACCAACCCAATCGTTATTTCTCCCTATGTCATTTCGATCCCCGATTGCCGGCCTTGTCCTGATCGCCATCGCCGGTCTTTTTTCGCCGGCGCTTGCTGATGACGCGATCGAAACCGTGATCGTCACGGGCGACCGGGCGCATCTGATCGAAACCAAACCAGACGACACCGCACTGGGCCTGCAATTGCCGCTGCTGGAGACGCCGCGCGCGGTGACGGCGGTGAGCGACACGACACTCGACCGCTATGGCATCACCGGCGTCGATACTCTGACCGCAATCACGCCCTCCGCCTACACCGCGAGCTATTACGGCGTGGAGGGGGCGGTCAATTTGCGCGGCACCTTGGCCGACTCCTATTTCGAAGGCTTCAGGCGGGTGGAAAATCGCGGTACCTACACCACGCCTTTGGGCGACGCCGCCGAAATAGAATTGGTGCGCGGACCGCCTTCGGTGATCTTCGGTCCCGGCAAAGTAGGGGGCCTGGTCAATTTCGTGCCCAAGAGCGAAACCGCGACGGAGGGCGACATCTCCGGCGAAGTCACCGCCACCTATGGCAGCTATTCCAAGCGCAACGCCACGGGCCAGGTGGGCGTGCCGCTGGATTTCGGCACCCTCAAAGGCGGCATCCACGCTTATGCCGAGATGGACGATTCCTTCAGCTTTTATCGCGGTATCCATCCCAGCCGCCAGCTGGTGGAGTTGACCGGCAATTTCGCCACCGGTCCTTGGGTCCTGTCGTCGGATTACATGTACTATCATTCGAATGGCGACGTGCAAACGCCCGGCTGGAACCGGCTCACCCAGGCTTTGATCGACAACGGCACCTACATCACGGGAAGCGACACGTCGCTTTCCACCCGCGGCAAGCCCTATCTCACCTTCAACGATCTGGGCGGTGCTCCCTACGACTTCAGCCCCAGCTACACGCCGCTCTATATCGCCACGCCGGGTTGTGGCGCCTGCACCGATGCAGCCCACACGCTTGATGCCAGTGTGGGCACCACCATCCTCGATAGCCGCACGATCTATGTCGCGTCCGGGGTGGATTTCTCCAACACCATCACCCAAACCGGCTTTGCCGAGTTGAGCCGCACGCTGGGCGATGGCGATCGCGTTCGGTTTCAGGCTTTTGCCGACACGCTGGCCAACGACCGCTTTGTCTCCTACGGCTTTCCTGCTTCCTACCACACCCTGATCGGCGAGGCGCGGGCGCGCTACGATTTCGCGGAGGATTTCGGGCGCCTTACCATGATGAATGTGGCGGGTGCGTCCTATCGCTATGTGGGCGCGATCGGCAAAGAGAGTTTCAACAGCGGCGTGATTGCGCTCGACCGGCGCGACATCAGTGTGCCGGCTCTACCGAACGATATTTTTGCTTCGCCTTTCGTGACCTTGCCGACCGGGCAGGAGAGCCTCGGTTGGGAGAACAATGTCCATAGCACCACGGCGGACACCGGAATCTTCGCCACCTCCGATCTGGCGTGGGACAAAAAGCTCAACCTGATCCTGGGCGGGCGTTATGACGCCTACAATATCCGCTCGGTGGATCTGGGCGTGCTGCCGTTCGAGCCGGGCAGCGGGAAGGGCGGCAAAGGCATGTTCACCTATTCCGCCAGCCTGAATTACAAAACCGATTTCGGTCTGGTGCCCTATGTCACTGAGGTCAAGGATTCCGCAGTGGAGATCGGCCAGGCCAGCCAGGTATTGCCCTCGTTGCTCGCCGATGACGACTGGCTCTCCACCTCGTTCCTCAATGAAGTGGGCGCCAAATTCTCCTTCCTTGACCAGCATCTGGTGGGATCGCTGGCCTGGTACCGCCAGGAGCGCACCCAACTGCAACAGGGGGGCGGCGTGATCACCGTGATGGGCACGCGCTCAAAGGGTGCGGAAGCCGAGGTCCGTTATGTGATGACTCCCAATCTCAGCTTCACGTTGGCGGGAAGCTTGCAGCACACCATCGTGAAAGGGCCCGACCAAAGCTTCGCCTATATCCCGGCGCGCGACGCGGGTGTCGCGCCGGCTAACGGTTTTGGTGGCGCTTATGTGGTGTTCGCTTTTTCCAGCCTGCCGGGCAAAGCGGGCAATTATGAAGACACATTGATCCCGCACGCGGTGGTCAGCCCCTATCTCACCTATACCAGCGACGACCAGAATTGGGGCGCGACGTTCGGCGGCACCTATGTCTCGCATACCGAGCAGACTGTACCCGATCCGCTTCGCTTCCCCGCCTATGTGGTGATGAATCTCTCCAGCTTCCTGCGCATGCGCGCGTGGGAAGCGGACGTGAACGTCGATAATCTTGCCGATGCGCGCTATTTCACGCCCGACGCTGACACGTATGCCAATCTGGCGGCGCTTCCGGGCATTGGCCGCACCTGGCGGATTACCATCAAGCGGGAATTTTGACCCGGTAAGCGTCCTTCATAATACGGCCCATTTCTCCCAGCACGGAATCGAAATCGCCGTCCAGCTTGTCGGCGAGATGTAGCACCAGCAATCCATGCAGGCTGGCCCAGAAGACATGGCCGATCAGGTCCGGATCGCCTTTGTAGTAGCCGTGATCGATCATCAGGCGCACATGATCGGTCATGGCGGCGCGGGCGCGTGCTTCAGCTTCGGCCAATTCCGGCGCGGCCTCGCTCCGGGGTGGGGTGAAATCGAAAATCAGCCGGTAGCAGGTCTGTTCTTCGAGGGCGAAGCGGACATACGCCCGGCACACGGCGGCGCTGCGCTCCGGCACGCTGCCGGCCCCGGCCAGCGCCCTCTCCAATTGATCCGCCAGGCGGCTGAAGGCGCGCGCGCGGATGAGCGAAAGAATCTCATCCTTGTCGCGGAAATAGCGATAGGGCGTCATGGCGCTCACTCCCATCTCGGAGGCGAGCAATCGCATGTTGAAATTCTCCGGCCCGCGCTCGACGAACAGCCGGGTCGCCGTTTCGCAGAGCTTTTCGCGGAAGCCGGAAATGTCGGTCTCGGTGAGGATGCGGGGCACAGGCCAATTTCCTTGATGCGAGCAATTTTACGTTTACGACGTACATCAAAGCTGCCGAACGCAAGCGGTCAGCCATTCGCCATTGGAGTAATTCGGACGGATTTTGTTCCCGGTTACAGCGCGCCCATAGCTATTGCGTGAGCGGCGCCACTTTGCTGGCGTCATTGTCCAAGAGCGCCAGCATTTCCCAAGTGGGATAGGCATCGGCGGGCAGGCCATGGGCCAATTGATATTGGCGAAGCGCGATGCGGGTCTTGCGGCCCAGAAGCCCGTCCACTTGCCCTGCATCGTAACCCAGCGCCGCCAGATCGGTCTGGAAGCGCATGCGCTCGGCACGCGCGAGGGGCTTTTCGTCCCGCGGCCATGACGCCTGGATGCCGGGACGGTCCATCATGCGGTCGGCCAGGATGCTCACCGCCAGCGCATAGCTGGCGGCATTGTTGTACTTCATGATCTGGCGGAAATTGTCGAGCAGAAGAAGCGCGGGCCCCTGCGCGCCCGCCGGCAGATAGAGCGCCGCCATGTCCTCGCCTTGCGGAAGCAACGCACCCGACACCAGCGTCACCCCGCGCCCGGTCCATTCCGACAGGGGCCTGAGATTGCCGAGATCGGCGTCCTGATAGGCAAAGCCCTCCGGCAGGCGCACTTCATAGCCCCAGGGCTTTCCTGCTTCCCAACCTTCGCGCTGGAACAGCGTCGCCGTGGACGCCAGCGCATCGGCGGGCGAATGCCAGAGATCGATCTTGCCGTCACCGTCGCCGTCGGTGGCGTATTTGAAAAAGGTGGACGGCATGAACTGGGTCTGGCCGATGGCGCCGGCCCAGGACGACAGCATTTGCGACGGCACATAATCGTTCTGCTGCAACAGCCGGAGCGCTGCGATCAATTCCCCCTGCGCATATCTCTGACGGGGGCCGTCATAAGCCTGGGTCAGCAGGGTCGCAAAAACATTGTAGCTGCCGACATCGCGGCCATAGTCGGTTTCCATCCCCCAGATCGCCACCAGGATTTCCTTGGGGACTCCGGTACGCGCTTCGATGCTTGAGAGCAGGGTCGCGTTCTGGGCCAGCAATTCCTTGGCGCGGGCGATCCGGCGGGGCGACACGGCGCCGTCCAGATAGGCCCAGACCGGCCGTACGAATTCGGGCTGTTCGTTGATGATGGGCTGGAGCGAGGGAACGGGCGCGATCCCCGCCATCGCCCGGTTGTAGGTCTCAGGCGTGATGCCGGCGGCTACGGCGGTGGTCTCGAAGGCCCGGACAAAGGCCTGGAACTTTTCATCGCCGCCCATCGGCGGCAAAGGTGGGAAAGCGGGGGCCTGTGCCACCGGCGGGGCCGAGGCCGGGGGGAAGAGCACCGGGGGGGCCGGCCTGGCCACACAGCCGGCCAGGACCAGCAGGGCGAGGGTGGCGGGAACCGGCGAAAGATGACGCATGCCCCCTTTTAGCACGCTTTTGTGCCAGATTTTCCTTACGAATCCGGTGCTTTTGCGCGGTTGACAGGTGGGGGCGGCCTGAATAGTTTCCGCGCCTCTTTGCCAGGCCCTAAAAGGCCTCACGGTCCAGAAGGCAGTATCATGAAGGTTCGTAATTCCCTCCGGTCGCTCAAGAAGCGGGACAAGGACTGCCGGGTGATCCGCCGTAAGGGCCGGATCTATGTGATCAACAAGAAGAATCCGCGCTTTAAGGCCCGCCAAGGCTAAGCTCTTCACCGTGACAGCAGCGCGCATGGGGGATTAGGCTTTACCCCTCCATGCGCAAACTGGCTTTGCTTGCTGCTCTTTGTCTTTTGCCGCTCGTGGCCCAGGCCGCGCCCAGCGAAGAGGACAAGCTGTTTGGCGCGCTCAAGGCCGCCGATTCCGCCGAGAGCGCCAAGCCGATTGAGGAAAAGCTCACGCAGTTGTTCCGGGTGTCGGGCAGTCCCAGCGTCGACCTCCTGATGAGCCGCGCCGGTATCGCGCTCGCCCAGGCCGACAACGGCACGGCACGCGCGCTGGTCGAGGCGGTGACGCGGGCGGCGCCGCACTATGCCGAAGCCTGGCGGATGAAGGGGCACATGCAACAGGCAGGCGGCGACGACACCGGCGCGATGATCTCGCTGCAACGGGCAGTGACCCTCAATCCCCGCGAATTCGCCGCCATGACCGAGTTGGCCGAGATGCTTGAGGATTACGGCGACAAGCCGGGGGCGCTAAAACTTTATCGCCGCGTGCTGGCGCTCGATCCGCAGATGAAAATAGCGGCCGAGCGTGCCAAAGCTTTGGCGAAAGAGGTCGAGGGGCAAGGAATCTGACCCCAAAAATTTCTTGAGGTTTAGCCTAGACCGCCTCCCCGTGCGCGTGAGCCACGCTGATGGGGGAAGTGCGCGTAGCACCGATCCAGGGGCGGAGGTGGTAAACTAACGAGTTCCTACCATCGCAACGCGGAGCATATTGGTCGTCCCGGCCACACCCAGCGGCACGCCCCCCGTGATCACGATGCGGTCGCCTTTGGTGGCAAAACCCTCGCGCTCGGCGAAATCCACCGCCTGATCCACCATCTCGTCCAGATTATGGATTTCCTCGGCGGTGAGACAGTGCAAGCCCCACACCAATGACAGCCGCCGCGCCGTTGCCAGCGATGGGGTCAGCGCGATGATGGGCGCACGCGAGCGCTCGCGCGCGGCGCGAAGCGCAGTCGAGCCCGACTGGGTCCAGCAGATAATGGCGCGGGCCTGGATGGTCTCGCTCACTTCGTGCATCGCCGCCATGATGGCGTCGGGAATGGTCGCTTCCGGTGTATTCCTCTGCGAGTCGATCATGCTCTGATAGAGCAGGTCGGATTCCACCTTGATGGCGATGTGATCCATCATGGTCACCGCCTCGACCGGATGGGCGCCGGCGGCAGATTCCGCCGACAGCATCACCGCATCGGCGCCGTCATAAACGGCGGTGGCGACGTCGGAGACTTCGGCGCGGGTGGGCGTGGACGACTGGATCATGGATTCCAGCATCTGGGTCGCCACCACCACGGGTTTGCCCGCCTTGCGTGCCGCGCGGGTGATCTCCTTTTGCAGGCCCGGCACCGATTCCAGCGGCAATTCCACGCCCAGATCGCCGCGCGCGACCATCAGCGCGTCGCACAATTCCAGAATGCGGTCCAGGCAGGTCAACGCCTTGGGTTTTTCGATCTTGGCCAGCACCGAAGCGCGCCCCGCCACCATCTTCTTCACTTCGGAAATGTCTTCGGGCCGCTGCACAAAAGAGAGCGCGACCCAGTCCACCCCCAGCGCCAACGCCGCGTCGAGATCGGAACGGTCCTTGGGCGTGATGGCAGAGACGGGCAGCAGCGTGTCGGGCATGTTGACGCCCTTGCGATCCTTGATCTCGCCGCCCACCACCACCACGGCGTCGGCATAGGTGTCGGCGCGCTTGACGAGGCGCAAGCGCACCTTGCCGTCGTCGATCAGAAGCGCGTGTTTCTGCTTGATCGCCTGGAAAATCTCCGGATGGGGAATGGGCACTTCGTCGGGATTGTCGCTGGCTTCCGCCAAAACCAGGCGAATCTTCTCGCCTTCCTTCAATTGACGCGGGCCGCCCTTCAACACGCCCAGCCTGATCTTGGGACCTTGCAGATCGACCAGAATGCCGATGGGCCG
>Ga0134125_10001013_pt1 | contig 35765 bp, 25 predicted proteins | sample KB31751_FD_96464 | JGI IMG/M metagenome (GOLD analysis project Ga0134125, IMG submission 96464) | Terrestrial soil microbial communities with excess Nitrogen fertilizer from Kellogg Biological Station, Michigan, USA - KB3-175-1 | ecosystem: Environmental > Terrestrial > Soil > Unclassified ...
ATGGTCGGGGCGTAGTACACGATCGCGTTGATCCCGGTGATCTGCTGAAACACCGCCAGCAGGGCGCCTAGCAGCAGCAGCCTGCGCACCCAGGGAGCGGACAGCAGGGCGAGGGTGGGGGTGTTGTGCTGCTGGCGTTCGAGTGCGGTGATCTCGGCGTATTCACGCTCGGCGGCCGCGGTGTCTCCGCGCAAACCGATCAGGACCGCGCGGGCGTTCTCGTCCTGTCCGCGCCGGATCAGTGATCGGGGAGTGTCGGGCATGGCGAGCATGCCGACCACCAGCACGACTGCGGGGAACACGCCGATGAGCAACATCCACCGCCACGAGCCGGCGAAGGCCAGCGCGTAGCCGAGGGCCGCCGACAGGGCCGTTCCCACGATGATCATGTATTGGTTCAGCGACGTGACCGCGCCGCGGTCGGCGGCCGGAGCCATCTCGGCGAGGTACAGCGGCACCAGCACCGACGCGATGCCGATACCCAATCCCAAGATGAAACGGAACGCCACCAGCATGGTGACAGTCGCGGCAACACCGGCACCCAGGGCGCCGACGGTGAACACCACTCCTGCGGCGAGCAGGATTCGCTGCCGTCCCAGGCGGTCGGCCGCGGGGCCGCTGCCCAAGGCACCCACCATCGCCCCGAGCACCGTGGCGCTGACCACCGCACCTTCCTGCCAGGGGGTGAGCGGCAGATCGCGCGGGATGAACAGCAGCGCCGCGCCGATGATGCCGTTGTCGTAGCCGAACAGCACCGCCGCCAGCGCCCCTAAGGCATACACGCGTCGGGTGCTCACTCGGCTTAGGAACGCAGGCGCGACCATCAGCTACCTCCGATGCATGAGTGACCCGCCCGCTGTTCCCGGGCGAGGGCATGCGCGATATCTCTGGTGTTCGGGTACAGCTGCCGGTAGAGGGCGTAATAGCTCTCGTAGGCCGCCGCGGTTTCAGGACGCGGCTCAATGGTGATCGCGATGGGATTCCACTGCGTTACTTTTGGTGACAGTCCGATCCCGATTGCGGCGAGCAGCGCGTCACCCAGGCATGCGCCGATCGTCTGGCGGGGCAGCTGCTGCGGGGCATTCAGAACGTCGGAGACGATCTGCGTCCACAGCCCACCCTTGGTGCCGCCGCCCACCGCGACCAGCCGGTGGTACTGGCCGCCCGCGTCGCGCATGGCTTCCAGGTTATGGCGCACCCCGTAGGCAGTGGCCTCCAAAGCGGCCCGGTAGATGTCCCCGCGGGTGTGCCGCAGGGTCAGCCCGATCAGCACGCCGCGGGCGTCCGGATCGAACAACGGGGTCCGCTCGCCGGCGAAGTACGGCAACATCAGCAGGCCGTGCGCACCGGGTGGCGACTGCTGGGCTTCCGCGACGAGCGGGTCGAACGAGGACTCGCCGGTCAGCTTGCGGATCCACTCGGTGATCGCGCCGGAAGTCGCCATCCCGGCCGCGAAGTTGTGGGTGCCGGGAAAGGTGCCCACGGTGCCCCACAGATCGGGGCTGCGACGCGGGCGGTCGAGCACCTCGACGAGGAACATGGTCGTGCCGTACATCAGCATGACATCGCCGGGTGCGGTCACGCCCACACTGGTGGCTTCCGCCCACGCGTCGATGGTGCCGACCACCACCGGCGTACCCGCCGGGATGCCGGTCTGCTCGGCAGCGGCGGGGTGCACCTCCCCGACGACATCCGACGGCCAGCGCAGTGCTGGCAGCTCCAGACCGGGAGCAATCAGCTCAGCCCACTGTTCGATCCAGCGATGTTCAACTGGGTCGTACATCGGGGTGCACTGGCTGGCCGAGTGATGATCCAGGACGTAGTTGCCGGTGAGGCGGTGCACCAGGAAGCTGCTGGCCATCAGGAAGCGACGGCTGGCTGCCCAGGTTTCGGGCTCGTTCGCACGCAGCCAGGCCAGCTTGGGTCCGACCGCCTGCGAGGTGAGAATCGACCCGCAGCGCTCCAGGATGGCCTGCTCACCCAACGTCCCGTTCAGTTCCTCGATCTGGGTTTGGGCGCGAGTGTCGACCCCGTAGAGGATTGCCGGCCGCAGTGGACGGTCGTTGCCGTCCACGGGAAGCACGCACGGGCCGATGCCGCTGACCCCGACTGCGGCGAGGGGCTCGTGCGCCGCCGCGGTGAGCTCCTGGGTGATCGCCCTGAAGTCCGCCCACCACACCGCCTGCGCATCGTGCTCCACCCAGCCGGGGTGCGGCATCGACACCTCGTGGGCACGCGTCGCGGTCGCCACGACGGTGCCGTTGTCGCGGACCAGCACGCCCTTGGAGCTGGCGGTGCCGATGTCGACACCGAGCAGCAGGCTCACTGCGTACTCACCGAGCTGTGCCCATCCCGGCCCATTCGACGTCGAGCATCCGGCACACCGCGCGCAGTTCGGGGACATGATCGCCGGGTATCGCGTGGATGTGGTTGGCCCCGAATGTGGACAGGAACTCGTCGGCGTCCACGTCCAGCCGGGCGAACGCGTGCGGCCACTCGAACGTCGACTGCCGGGCCAGCGCCTCGTTGGTCGCGTCGTCGTAACGCTCGAACTCGCCACCCGCGACATGCATCCGGTACCTGCCGCCGATCCTGGTGAGCCGAGCGAAGGTCGCGCGCCCGGGTGCGGCGAAGAACGACACTGAGGCGCCGCCGGCGGGGAAGTAGAAGATCTCGGGATAAAGGTGCACGTTCCGCAGGTTTTCCACGGGGTCGTCACTGCGCGCGGCGAACCAGGTGGCGTGCTGCCCGGAGTTGCACAGGTCCCAGATGTCGCGGTCGGCATGGTAGTGCCGCACGTCGGCGAACAGCACCGGCGTTCCGGACAGTCCCTTGAGCAGCTGCATGGTCAGCGCGCCGTCCATGTCGGATTCGGTGGCGCACACGTGGGTGGGCTTGGGGCCCTCCCAGTCATACGGGTCGTTGAGGAACGCCTCGGTGACGTCCATGGTGGTGAAGTGCGTGGTGAGCTCGGGCTGGCCCTTGATCCCGCTGAAATCGAGGTTCCACTCGTCGATCAACTCCCGCACTGCGTGGTAGGAGCGGATCTGACGTTCGAGCAATTCCGGGGTCAACTGCTTGCCGTCGTAGTGCACCTTTCCGGCGTGGCGTTCCAGCCATTCCCGGCCGGCGGTCACCCGGGACTGCTCGACAGCGGCGCTGCGGCGCACGATCTCCCACTGGTCGATCTCCTCGACGTCGACCCCGAACGCGCTCATCCACTGGTCGGTGTCCGCCACCGCGGTGTACATCCCCATCGGGCGCCCGCCGATCCGGCCGAACGTACTGCCCGACAGCCGGGACACCGCAGTGGCGGCCCGAACGGTCTCCAGGACGCGGTCCCGCACGCCCGCGTCGGATACGTCGCCCCACACCCGGGTGTGGGCACGGCCGATCTGGTCCAGGCCCCCGCCGGCCGCAAGCATGCCGACCATCCCGGGGAACTGCGGGTCGATGTTGGAAAACAGCAGCAGCGGGCCCGGGGTGGCCGCCGCGGCGAGCATCGAGAAGTGCGGGAACGCCCACACCGGGTAGTTGAAGATGGTGAGATCGGGCCGCGCGTCAGCCACCCGGCGGCCCTCGGTGGTGGCCAGTGTGTTGGTCCAGATCGGCTCCGAGGCGCGGATGACTTCGTGCCCGGCCTGCTCCAGCGCCGCAGCGATGCGGCCTTCGACGTCGAGTGTGAATGCCTTGATGTCGGTGTGGACGAAGTCACGTCCGTCCGAGAAGGTCAACAGTCCGACGCGCGCCATGTCTGCTCCTACCCCGACGACGTTTCACTGCGTGGCGAAGGTATCACCCTGCGGAAGGGGAACAAGGCCATCGGCGAGGCACCGCGGCGGCAGCGACACAACCGGACACTTATGGTGGTGGGGACGGCGCGGTGAACTGAGGTGAGCTCTGATGGCTGAGTGGGACGGCCGCGGACTGCCGCCGGTAGCCGCCGAGAGGATGGCGCGCTTCGCCCGTAGCGGTCTTCGTACGTCGTTGTTGACGGTGCCTGGTGCGGTGGGGGTGCAGTCGGTCGGTTTCGACCCGATTGGCGAGGTGATGGGCTGCATCGTCGAGCACATCGGGTGGAGCGGCTTCGGAGGCTGCGGCTATGTCGGCGGCATCGTCGGTATCGGGGGCTTCAGCGGTTTTGGACTCGGCGGTCCGACCGTCACGTCGTCGGGGTCGCGCGGTTTCGTCGGGTTCGGACCCTACGTCGATGCGCTCTACCACGGTTACGGCACGACGCTGGAGCGGATGACTGAGGAAGCCGCGGCGATGGATGCCGATGGCGTCGTGGGAGTGCGGCTGTCGGTGTCCCAACTGGGTGGCGGCAACCGGGAGTTCGTCGCGTTGGGCACTGCGGTCCGGGCCCGGTCCCGGCACCGGCCGGGCCGGGTATTCACCACCGATCTGGCCGGCCAGGACGTGGCGAAGCTGGTGCAGGCGGGCTGGGCGCCCTGCGCTGTGATTTATGGGATCTCGGTGGCGGTGCGCCATGACGACTGGGCGACGCAGCGGCAGGCATCCTGGGGTGCCGGTAACACCGAGGTGGCCGGCTACACCGAGCTTGTCATGCACGTGCGTGCCGATGCTCGGCACTGCTTCGATCAGCGCGTCCGCGCTGCTGGGGCCGACGGGGCGATCGTGTCCTCGATGGGTCTACAGATCGGTGAGATCGAGCCGTCAGAGGGGCATCGTGACCATGTCGCCGAATCCACGGTCTTCGGCACCGCGCTGGTGAGCTTTCATCGGGGTCCGACCGCGCCGACCCGATCGTTGACCATCCTGCCGCTGCGATAGCCGCCGGGAAACGAGGAGTAGCGAATGACCGCCGACCCCACCGCCCTGGGCATCCCCGAGGACGCGATGCGCCGGCTCGCCGAGATGCGGCCCGGTCAGGCCACCACCCTGTTCACGTCCGACCTGTCGGTGAATGAGTTCTTGCTGGTACGGGAAGCCGGATTCCGTCCCCTCGGGCTGGTGCTCGGTTCCAGCATCTACCACGTCGGGTTCCAAATGGGGCGGTGGAGCAGCAACCAGGAATTGACCACTTTGTCCCAGGCGATGTACCACGCCCGCGAGCTGGCCGTGACCCGCATGGAGGCAGAGGCGGATCAGTTGGGTGCCGACGGTATCGTCGGGGTCCGGTTGGAGATCGAGTTCAAGGAGTTCGGCTCGGATCTTGCCGAGTTCATCGCCGTCGGCACCGCGGTGAGTGCGGATGAGCCGCAGACCCCGGACGGCCAGTCCTGGCGCAACAATCGGGACCAGCCGTTCACGTCCGATCTGTCCGGCCAAGACTTCTGGACCCTGATCCAGGCCGGGTACGCCCCGCTGGGCATGGTGATGGGTACCTGCGTGTACCACGTCGCACACCAGCGCTTCTGGCAGGCGATGGGGAACATCGGTCAAAATGTCGAGCTGCCGCAGTTCACCGAGGCGCTCTATGACGCCCGGGAGCTGGCCATGAGCCGGATGCAGGCTGAAGCCGAGCAACTCGCGGCCGAGGGCATCGTCGGAGTGCAGTTGCTCTCGCTGGGACATCGGTGGGGTGGCCATACCACCGAGTTCTTCGCGATCGGCACCGCAGTTCGCCCGCTGCGTGCCGACCATGTGATCGCCAAGCCGCAGCTCGTGCTGCCGCTGACCGACTCATGACGAACCAGCCCGTGCCCGGTGGCGACAGCGGCCTGGGGCCGATGGGTGACGTGCAGCTGCTGGCGGCGATGTTGCGGTCCGACCAGGCGGAGGTCGCCTCGTACGCCCGGGTGTTGAGCGGCGCGCTTGCCCAGGCGTTACCGCCGGGCATGGTGGAGATCGACTACCAGCGCAGCGTCGCTGATCGGCTGGCCGGCCGGCCGGGACGCGCTGTCCGGCTGGTGGTGCACGGTGAGAATCGGGATCTCGAGCTTCGTCAAGCACCCAAGGGCGGGATCGACGCGGAAGTGCGGCAAGTGGTGCGCGGGGTGGCGATCAGCCGTCGCAGTGTCGGGATGGACGACTGGCTGCAAGCACTGGCCCAAGACGTCGCCCGGGCCGCCGCCCGTGACACCGCAGCGCGGCAGGCTCTGGAACGGTTACTCCGCGGTTAGCGGGCGGACGAGGCGCAGCTCAGGGAGATCGGCAGCGCCGGGTCCCTGGTCGACCCTCCTGGTGCCGTCGGCTGCCCATCCATTCCGGTGGTAGAAACCGATGGCCGCCTCATTGCCATCGAGGACCCACAACGTGGCGGACGTGAAGCCGAGGCTGCACAGGCGGTCGATGGCGGCGTTGTGCAGCTGTGTGCCGATTCCCCGCCGCTGCTGGTCGGGCCGCAGATAGATCGCGTACAGCTCGCCGCGCTCGGGTCCAGCCGAGTGGTCTCCGCCGGGCCCGACGGCGACGAAGCCGACGACGGCTGCGCCACACGTTGCCAGCAGGACCGCTGACCGGGGCGGCGGATCGGCGAGGATCTTCCGCCAGGTCCGTTCCCGGTCGGGCACCGAAAGGTCGGCCAGGATGTCGTCGGGCAGCAGACCGCGGTAGGCGATCCGCCAAGATTCGACGTGCACAGCAGCGATATCACCCGCATCACCTGGCTGGGCGTCCCGGATCTCGACCACGGTGCTGATGCTGTCACGCCGCACCACGGCGCGAGGACCACCAGACCTAGTTACCCCCCGATATGTCTCCATGTCGGGGGGCAACAGCAGTGGGATGCTGTAAGTCGTGGCTGATCCGGAGGAGGAGGCGGTCCCGGGCGCGTTGTTCGATCGGGTGAGCCAGCTGTTGCGGGACATTCTCGGCGAGAGTGGTCCCGGCTCCGCAGGCTCGGCCCCCTCCGCCGTTGATCTGAGGATGCTGGGCGAGGTCGCGGAGCAGAGGTTGGCCCACTGCCGTCAAGAGCTGGGTGACGATCACTCCGACACCCTCGCTTTTGCCCATGATCTCGCTGCCAACCTACGGGCGCTGGGTGATTACGAGCGGGCTCGTGCCCTCGACGAGGACACTCTGACCCGGCGCCGCCGGGTGCTCGGTGAGGACGATCCCGACACGCTGACTTCGGCGCATAGCCTCGCCATCGACCTGAGTGCGCTAGGTGATTATTCGCAGGCCACCCGACTCGGCGAGCAAACCCTGATTCGTTACCGCCGGGTGCTGGGCGACGACGCCGCTCAGACGTTGCGTTCGGCTCACAATCTCGCCAACGACCTACGCGCGCTGGGTGAACCCGAGCAGGCCCTCGTGCTCGACGAGGACAACCTCAGCCGGCGCCGCCAGGTGCTCGGTGAGGATCACCCCGCCACATTGCGCTCGGCGAACAATCTCGCCGTCGATCTGCGGGCGTTAGGGGATTACGAGCGTGCCCGGATGCTCAGCGAGGACACTCTCACCCGATGCCGTCGAACGCTGGGTGAAGATCATCTCCATACCTTGACCGCGGCTCACAACCTCGCCAATGACCTACGGGCGCTGGGCGATCACCAGCAGGCGCGGGCGCTCGGCGAGGACACCGTGGCCCGGTGCCGTCGAACGCTGGGTGAAGATCACCCCCACACGCTGACCGCGGCCCACAACCTCGCCAACGACCTGCGCGCACTCGGTGAGTATGAGCAGGCCAGGGTACTCGGCGAGGACACCGTGCATCGGCGCCGCCGGGCGTTGGGTGAGGACCATCCCGATACCCTGATCTCAGCGCACAACTGCGCTGTCGACCTGCGGGCCCTGGGCGAGCACGAGCAGGCCCTCGTCCTCGACGAAGACACCCTGGCCCGCTACCGCCGGGTGCTGGGTGAAGATCATCCCCATACCTTGACGTCGGCGCACAATCTCGCCAACGCCCTGCGGGCGCTGGGTGACCACGAGCAGGCCCGGGTACTCGGCGAGGACACCCTGAGCCGGCGGCGCCAACTGCTGGGCCCCGACCACCCCGACACCCTGATCTCAGCCAGCAACGTCGCACTGGACCTGCGGGCCCTGGGTGAGCACCAGCTGGCCCGGGTGCTCGACGAGGACACCTTGACCCGTTGCCGGCAGGTACTGGGCCCCGACCATCCCAACACGCTGACGTCGGCCTACAACCTCGCCCGCGACCTGAGCGCGCTCGGTGAACACCAGCAGGCCCATCAACTCAGCATGGACACGCTGTACCGCTGCCACCGCCTACTCGCCGACGATGCCGGCGATGCCGGCGATGACCTGACCACGCTGGATGGACGCCGGCGGATCCGCCAACTGGCACAGTGGATCGAATCTCGATACCAGCCGGTCACGGGATAAGCACGGCTGCACCGTGCACCCGGTCCGCCGCGAGATCGGCCAGTGCCACATCGGCCTGGTCCAGCGGGTAGCGGCTGGTCACCACGTGCAGGCGGTGCTCGGCGGCGAAGCGCAGGAAGTTCTGGCCGTCCTGGCGGGTATTGGCGGTGACGCTGCGGATCTGCCGTTCTTGGAACAGATGCTGCTGGTAGTGCAGCGCCGGGATGTCAGTCAGGTGGATACCGGCCAGCGCCAGGGTGCCGCCCCGGTCCAGCGCGGCGAGCGCGGGCAGAACCAGCTCACCGGCGGGGGCGAACAGGATCGCGGAGTCCACCGGCTCCGGCGGCGCCTCAGCGGCCGCGCCCGCCGAGCTGGCACCCAGGTCCAGGGCGAGTTGCCGGGCTTGCGGGCTGCGGGTCAGCACGTGCACCGTCGCGCCCATCGCAAGCGCCATCTGGGCGGTGAGGTGCGCACTGGCGCCGAACCCGTAGAGGGCGAGACGGCCGCGAGGCGGCAGGTTCGCCCGAGCCAGCGCCCGCCAGCCGATGATGCCCGCGCACAGCAGCGGCGCGAGTTCGGTGTCGGGGTAGCCGTCGGGCAGTGGGTAGGCGTAGCCCGCGGGCACCGTGGTGTAGTCGGCGTAGCCGCCGTCGGCGTCCCAGCCGGTGTATTGCGAGTATGGGCACAGGTTCTCCGACCCTCGGGTGCAGTACCGGCACCGCCCGCAGGTGCTGCGCAGCCAGGCGATGCCAATCCGCTGCCCGATCTCGAACGGACCGCTGCCGCCCTCGCCCGATCCGATGACCTGACCGACCACCTCGTGGCCGGGGACCACGCCGGCCCGGTGCACGGGTAGGTCACCCTCAGCGACGTGGAGGTCGGTGCGGCAGACCCCGCACGCCAGCACCCGCACCAGCAGCTCGTCGGCAGCGGGCCGGGGTGGCTGTTCCGTCGCCCGGTGCACCGGGCGAGTGGCCATCGGGCCCGGTTGCCGCACCCGCCAGACCCGCGCCAGCTCGGTGGTCATGTCACAAGCGCCTCAGGGCGCGAACTGCGACTGACAAGGTAGCCAGGTCGACGCTGCCGGCCTGGGAAAGTTCGGCGAACGTCGACCTGGCCCGGGACAGCCGCGAGGCGTTGCGCTGTTCCCACTGCGCAATGGTCGTCACCGGGTCGGCCCCGAGGTCACCTGCGCGCGCCGCATCACGAGTGATCTTACGCAGCGACGCGTACAGATCATCTCGCAGCGCCAGGCGAGCCAGCTCGTGCCAGCGGTCACCGCGTTCGAGGCCAGTGATCAGGCCCAGCATCCGGTCGATGTCCAGGTGGGCCGACAGGGCGTAGTACAGCTGGGCAATCCGCTCGGGATCGTGTTCGGTCAGCTCCGCGACCTCGATCACGTCGAGCAGCCCGAAGGTGGGTAATCCGGCACCCACCCGTAGCGCAAGCTCATCGGGCACTCCGTGCTTGGCGAATTCCCGAGCCGCGGCGGTGAGGTGGTCGGCCTCACCGCCGGCGAGCCATTCCGGTACCCGCGCCGCCAGTGCGAGCACGATCGGACGGAACCGGTTGATCTCGGCATCCACCGCCAGCGGCTGCGGCCGGTTGAGCAGCAACCACCGGCTGGCTCGATCCAGCAGCCTACGCAACTCCAGCATCATGGCGTCAGTGACCGAGGTCGGCGCTGCGCCCAGTTCGGCGATCGCTTGCCAGGTTGCGGGCAGGTTGAACACGGCCACCGCCACTGAATAGGCCCGGACCGCGTCAGACGCCGCCGCCGACAGCTCCTCGGCCAACCGGTAGGCGTAGGTCATCCCAGCGCGATCGACGACTTCGTTGACCACCGACGTCGTGGTGATCTCGCGGCGCAGCGGGTGTTCCCGGATCGCCTCGGCGAACCGGGAACGCAGCGGGGCCGGGAAGTACTCCGGTAGCCGGGCGCGAAAGACGTCGTCGTCGGGTAGGTCGCTGCCGAGGACCTCCTCGGTCAATCCGAGCTTGACGTGTGCCATCAGGGTGCACAATTCCGGTGATGTCAGACCCTCGCCCGCAGCGGCCCGAGCGTCCCACTGCGCGCCGGTCGGCAGGACCGCCAGTTTTCGATCCAACCCGTGGCGCTGCTCCAGGGCGCTGACCAGCCGGCTGTGCACTGAGATCATGGCTGCGGCATGCGCCCGGCTGACTCCGAGCTGGATGTTCTGGCTGGCGTTGTGGGCCAGCACCAGTGCGGCGATCTCACCGGTCATCTCACCCAACAGTGCGTTGCGGTCCGCGGTGCTCAGCACGCCGTGGACGACCATCCGGTCGAGTAGGATCTTGATGTTGACCTCGTGGTCGGAGCAGTCCACCCCGGCCGAGTTGTCGATGGCATCGGTATTGACCTTGCCACCGGTCCGGGCGAACTCGATCCGGCCGCGCTGTGTCAGGCCCAGGTTGCCGCCCTCGGCGACCACTCGCACCCGAAGTTGCGCGCCGTCGACTCGGACCGCGTCGTTGGACTTGTCACCCACCTCGGCGTGGGTTTCGGTGCCGGCCTTGACGTAGGTCCCGATCCCGCCGTTGAACAACAGCTGCGCCGGGCTCAGCAGGATTGCCCGGACGAGTTCCGGCCCAGGTAGCTCGGTGGTGGTCTCAGCGATGCCTAGCGCGTGGCGCATCGCGGCGCCGACCGGAATCCGTTTGGCGTCGCGCGGCCACACCCCGCCACCGAGGCTGATCAGTGAACGGTCGTAGTCGTCCCAGGACGACCGGGGTAGCTCGAACAGCCGCCGCCGTTCGGCGTACGAGCGGACCGGGTCCGGGTCCGGATCGACGAAGACATGCCGGTGGTCGAATGCCGCAAGCAGCTTGATGTGCTTGGAGCGCAGCATTCCGTTGCCGAACACGTCACCCGAGCAGTCCCCGATCCCGACCACGGTGAAATCCTCGGTCCGGGTGTCGACGCCGAGCTCGCGGAAGTGCCGCTGGACGCTTTTCCACACGCCGCGGGCGGTGATCCCCATGGCCTTGTGGTCATAGCCCGACGAGCCGCCGGAGGCGAATGCGTCACCAAGCCAGAACCGGTAGGACGCGGCCACCTCGTTGGCGATGTCGGAGAACGTCGCGGTGCCCTTGTCGGCCGCGACCACCAGGTAGCTGTCGTCGCCGTCGTAGCAGATCACCTGGTCGGGATGCCGGCTAGCGCCATCGACGAGGTTGTCGGTGACATCGAGCATCCCCGAGATGAACAACCGGTAGCAGGCGATGCCCTCGGCCCGCGTAGCGTCTCGATCCAGCCCGGGATCACCGGTCGGTGAGGGTGGTCGCTTGACCACGAAGGCACCCTTGGCGCCCACCGGAACGATGACAGCGTTCTTCACCGCCTGCGCTTTGACCAGCCCCAGTGCCTCGGTCCGGTAGTCCTCCCGGCGATCCGACCAGCGCAGCCCACCGCGGGCCACCGGACCGAATCGCAGATGCACGCCCTCCACCCGCGGGGAACAGACGAAGATCTCAAAGGCGGGTCGAGGCTCGGGCAGCCCGGGCACCGCCCTCGGATCGAGCTTGAGGGCCAGATACGACCGGGGGTTGCCGCTACTGTCTCGAACGTAGTGGTTGGTGCGCAGCGTGCCGAGTATCAAGCTGAGCACACTGCGCAGCATGCGGTCGGCGTCCAGCCCGACAACCTCGTCGATCATGGTGGTGGCCTGGACGGCGAGGGCGTGGTGGCTGGCCTCGCGGGTGGCAGTATCCAGGGCTGGGTCGAAGCGGGCCTCGAAGAGCGTGACCAGGGCCGCGGCGATGCCGCTGTGCGCGAGCAGGACGTCCTCGACGTAGCGCTGGCTGTACGGGCTGCACGCCTGCCGCTGGTAACGGACGTAGCCCCGCAGCACCGCTACTTGTCGCCAGTTCAACCCGGCGCGCAGGACCAGGGTGTTGAACCGGTCCACCTCGCACGCACCCCGCCAGGCGGCCATGAAGGCGTCACAGAACCGCCGTTGCACATCGTCGACGTCCTGATCGGCCAACATCCGCAGCACACCGGCATCCAGCCGCAGCCCGAACTCGTAGATCCAGCAGTGCACGCCGTCGCCGCGGATCACCTCATAAGGCCGCTCGTCGACGACCTCGACGCCCATCTGCTGCAGCACCGGCAGTACCTGGGACAGAGTGATCCGCTGGCTCGCCAGGTACAGCTTGAACCGGCGCTCCCCAGGCTTGGCGCCGGCCGGTAGCTCGAGGCACACTTTCATGCCATCCTGCGGAACCAGCGCCTCCAGCCGGTCGATGTCGACGAGGGCGGTGGCGGCGTCGAAGTTCTCCTTGTATGCCTGTGGAAATGCCGCCAGGTAGCGCTGGGCGAGCCCAGCGATGGCTTCGCCGCTGATCGCAGCGACGTCGAGTAACCGATCGTCCCAGGTATGGACCGCGTCTTCGAGCCGGTCGGTGATCGCCATGACGTCCGGTGCAGCCGGCACCGCAGGATCGCGCGGATCGGTGTGCACGGTGAAGTGCACCCGCGCGTGCACAGACTCGCCGATCTGGGCGCTGTAGTCCAGGCCGGTACCGCGCAGATCGCGGATCAGCACGTTCTGCATGGCGAGCCGCGCGTTCGTCGTGTAGCGATCCCGCGGCAGGTACACCAGGCAGGAGAAGAACCGGCCGTATGGATCGCGCCGGCAGAACAGCCGTAGGGTGCGCCGCTGCGCCAGGGACAGCACTCCCGTCACCGTCTGGTACAGCGACTCGGGATCGGTGCTGAACAGCTCAGCCCGCGGGTAGGTCTGCAGCACCTCCAACATCTGCTGCCCCGAGTACGAATCGGCAGGCACACCCGCTCGACGGATCACCTCACGGACCATCCGGCCGATCACCGGAATGTCCAGCACGTCGGCGCGCAGTGCGGTGGTGGACAGTATCCCCAGGAAGCGGTGCTCACCGGTGACCTCGCCCCGTTCATCGAAGGTCTTGACCCCGATGTAGTGCGGGTAGACCGGGCGGTAGACGGTGGCCGGGGAGCTGGCTTGGGTGAGCACCAGCAGGTTCCGGGCCAGCGGGTCGACGTCCGGTCCGGTGGTGAAGCCCCGGGTGGCGATGCTGTCCTTGCGCAGCACACCGAGCCCCGACGCGAGCACCGCCCGCAGCGCGGGCTCAGTGCCGTGGTCACCGGTCGATGTCCAGATCAGCTCGTAGTGCCGGTAACCGAGGAAGATGAAGTGCCCACCGGACAGCCAGCGCAATAGGGCCGCTCCGTTGGCCACCTCCTCGGTGGGCAGTGGCGGCGGCGCGCTCAGCAGCCCGTCGGCCAGGGACTCTGCGGTGGCGATCATCCGCGGGGTGTCTTCGACCACTTCGCGCACGTCGGTCAGTACGGTGAGCAGCCGCTGCTGCACCTGACGGGCCCGGGCGGGATCGGTGATGCGATCGATATTCACGTACATCCACGACTCGACCAGGGCATCGCTGGGGACCTCAGCTGGAGCACCGCCCGGGAGTACCTCCCGCAGGGTTCCGGTGAGATCGCGGCGAACCAGTACCAGGGGATGCACGAGACGTCGCACCGAGAGGTTGCCGCGGGCCAGCTCGGCGATCACCGAATCCACCAGGTAGGGCATGTCGTCGGTGACGATCTGAACCACTGTGTCGCGGGAGTCCCAGCCGTCGTCGGTGCGCGAGGGATTGCGCAGCCGGACCAGTGCCCGGCCAGGTACCCGCTGCGCGGCCAACGCCAGATGCGACTTGACGGCGGCTGCCAGCTCGGCGGGTTCGGCGCTGGTCAGCTCCTCAGCAGGGACCAGCCGGTAATACTGTGCGATCAGCTCAGCGAGATCGCAGCGCAAGGATGCATCGGCCGGCTCGGGTGGCCGACCGACCTCGGCTCCAGAACGAGCCGGGCGGGCTCCAGCGGCCATCGTGCCCCTTTCGTGCCACGCACCTGGTCGTCTACCGGTCGTTATGGTGCCGACTTCGCCAGCAAGGTGGAAGTCCCGCCGGGGCGGTGGGCACGATGTCACCGCGAGACCACCGACCACACTTACCCCGGCAGACTGATAGTCATGGCGGCGCCCTCGCCGCCCTCGTCCTCGTCACCTACCTCTACTGACCGTGGCCGGGGTGTCGTGAACTCGACGAGACCGATGTGTGGGTGCAGCTGAAACGTCGGTAGCGTCGAGTTCACGACGCCCAGCCACGGGCTTCCGGCGCCGGGACCGGAGGTGTCATGTGGTCGATGTAGTGATCTGTGAACCAGTCCGCACCCCGGTGGGCCGGTTCGGGGGAGTCTTCGCCGGACTCAGCGCGGCTGATCTCGCCACCTCGGCACTGACATCGCTGCTGGCCCGCACGGGCCTGGGCGAAGGCGATGTCGACGATGTGGTGCTCGGCCACTGCTACCCCAGTGGTGAGGCTCCCGCGATCGGCCGGGTGGCGGCGCTTGACGCCGGGCTCGGCACGTCGGTGCCCGGCGTCCAGATCGACCGCCGCTGCGGTTCGGGACTCCAAGCGGTGCTTTACGCCGCGATACAGGTGGGCACCGGTGCCGCCCGGCTCGTTGTGGCGGGCGGCGTGGAGTCGATGAGCCAGGCTGAGCACTACGCGCTGGGCCTGCGGGGTGGAGTCCGGGGCGACATCCAGCTGATGGACCGGCTCGCCAGGGCCCGCGTCACGGCAGGCGGGCGGTCCCACCCGATCGCCGGCGGCATGCTGGAAACCGCCGAGAACCTGCGCGTCCAGTACGGCATCGGCCGCGAGGAGCAGGACCGGTTCGCGTTGCGCTCCCAGCAGGCCACCGCGGACGCGGTCGCGAAGGGGTTGTTCGACGAAGAGATCGTCGGAGTCGAGGTGCCCGGACGACAGGATGTGGTCATCGCCGACGAGCACCCACGTCCCGAGACCACACTCGACATCCTGGCCAGGCTGCGGCCGATCCGCGCCGGTATCGACCCCGAGGCGACCGTGACCGCCGGCAACGCCAGCGGCCAGAATGACGGCGCGGCGATGTGCGTGGTGACTACCCGCGACGGGGCCGAGCGGCACAGCCTGCGCCCGATGCTGTCGTTGCGGTCCTGGGCGGTTGCCGGCGTGGGCCCGGAGGTGATGGGCATCGGTCCGGTGCCGGCCACCGCGGTCGCTCTCGAACGCGCGGGTCTGGCGCTGGATGATATCGACCTGATCGAGCTCAACGAGGCGTTCGCCGTGCAGGTCCTTGCCTGCCTGCAGGAATGGAAACTCGGCGAGCGCGACTACGAGCGGCTCAACGTCAACGGCTCCGGCATCTCGCTGGGGCACCCGGTCGGCGCCACCGGTGGGCGGATCCTGGCCACCCTGGCGCACGAGATGCACCGGCGCGGCAGCCGGTACGGGCTGGAGACGATGTGCATCGGCGGCGGCCAAGGGCTCGCCGCGATCTTCGAGGCCGTCCGGTGACGGTTTGTCAGCTCAGCACCACGCGCTCGCCGGCGAAGTGGCAGGCCACCGGGTGCCCGGTCGCGCGAGGCACGAGCGGCGGCGGCTCCTCGATGCAGCGGCGGCGCTCGGCCTCGGCCAGCTGGGGGTGCTTCCAGCAGCGGGTGCGGAACCGGCAACCGCTGGGCGGGTTCGCCGGACTGGGTAGGTCGCCGGTCAGCACGATCCGCTCGCGGTTGCGCTCCACCGCCGGGTCTGGGATCGGCACCGCCGAGATCAACGCCTGGGTGTAGGGATGCAGCGGCCGTTCGAACAGCTCGTCACGATCAGCGACCTCCACGATGGAACCCAGGTACATCACCGCAACCCGGTCGGAGATGTGCCGGACCACCGACAGGTCGTGGGCGATGAACAGATAGGTCAGGCCGAAGTCGCGCTGCAGGTCGGCCAGCAGGTTGAGGATCTGCGCCTGGATGGACACGTCCAGGGCGGACACCGGTTCGTCGAGCACCACGAACTTCGGGTTCAAGGCGATCGCCCTGGCGATTCCAACCCGCTGGCGCTGACCGCCGGAGAACTCATGCGGGTACCGGTCGGCGTACTCGGCGGACAGCCCCACGGTGTCCAGCAGGTCGCTGATCGTCGAGCCGGTCAGCTCACCGCCGAGCAGCGCATACTTCTCGGACAGGATTTGCCGCACGGTCATTCGGGGATTCAGCGAGGCGTACGGGTCCTGGAACACGATCTGCATGTCCGCCCGGGTCCGGCGCAGCTCGGCGTTACCGAGCGCGGTGATATCGCGCTCGCCGAGCTGCACAGTGCCTGACGTGGGCTCGACCAGGCGCAGGATCGACCGGGCCACGGTGGATTTGCCGCAGCCGGACTCGCCGACCAGCGACAGCGTGCCGCCTTCCGGGATCTCCAGAGACACCCCGTCCACCGCGCGCACCAACCCGACCGTCTTCTTGACGAACACTCCGGACCGGATCGGGAAGTGCTTGACCAGCTCTGTCACCGTCAGCATGCGCCGGGCAGGCTCGCGGCCGACCGAGGGGATCGGTTCAGCGGCGGCAGCCTGCCTACGCCCCCCGTGCGCGATCGCTACCTGGTCGCTATGGATGCAGGCCGCGGCGTGCCCGGAACCGGCGGACACCGGCACCAGTGCCGGCACCTCGTCCACGCAGCCCTGGGTGGCGAAGCCACAGCGGGGGTGGAACGGGCAGCCCGCCGGTACCCGCGACAGGCTCGGCGGCTGGCCGGGGATCGGCTGCAGTTTGGCCGGGCGGGCCTGGTCCATCCTGGTCAGGCTGGACAGCAGCCCCTGCGTGTAGGCGTGCCGAGGCTCAGTGAAGATCTCATCGGCGTCCCCGGTCTCCACGATCCGCCCTGCGTACATCACCGCGATCCGGTCGGCGTGGCTGGCCACCAGGCCCAGGTCATGGGTGATCAGCACGATGGCGGTGTTGCGTTCGGCCTGCAGCTGCTCCAGCAGCGCCATGATCTGCGCCTGCACGGTCACGTCGAGCGCCGTCGTCGGCTCGTCGGCCAGCAGCACCCTCGGGTTGTTGGCCAGCGCCATCGCGATCATCGCCCGCTGCCGCATCCCACCGGAGAACTCGTGCGGGTACTGCGCCGCCCGCCGCCCGGGGCTGGGAATGCCTACCGTGTCGAGCAGCTCAACCGCCTTGTGCTGGGCGGCGGTGCGGCCGACCTTCTGGTGTGTCCGGACCATCTCGGCGATCTGCTCACCGACCTTGAGCACCGGGTTGAGCGCGGTGAGCGGATCCTGGAAGATCATCGCAATGTCCTTGCCGCGCAGCCGGCGCTGCTGCGCGGCGGGCAGGCTGAGCAGCGGACGGCCGTCCAGGAGCACCTCGCCACTGGGGAAGGTCGCCGGCGGGCTGGGCACCAGCCCGAGGATCGTCATCGCGGAGACCGATTTTCCCGAGCCGGACTCGCCGACGATGGCCAGCGTCTCGCCCGGTTCGACATGCCAGCTCACCCCGTCAACGGCTTTGACGACGCCGGCGGGGGTGTCGAAGTGCACCCGAAGTTCGCGCACTTCCAGCAGCGGGGGGCTCACCCTTCGCCGCGCAGCTTGGGGTCCAGCGAGTCGCGCAGCCCATCGGCGACCAGCGCGAATCCCAGCGTGGTGACGCAGATCGCGATCGCCGGATACAGCCACAGGTGGGTCTTGCCGGGTACCCGCAGGAACGGCACCGACTGGGATATCAACCGGCCCCACTCAGGCACGTTCGGCGGGACGCCGATACCCAGGTAGGACAGCGAAGCCAGGCCGACCACCACAACGCCGATACTGGTGAACGCGTAGACCAACACCGGTGCAATCGCGTTGGGCAGGATGTGCCGGACCACGATCCGGCGGCTGCCCGCCCCGATCGAGCGCGCTGCCTCCACGTAGTCAGCCTCGCGCAGTGCGAGAACCTGCCCTCGCATGAGCCGGGCGGATACCGGCCAGGAGAACAGCGCCAGCGCCACGATCACCGGCCAGATCCCCTGGCCGGCGGCGCGCACCACCACGATCGCGCCGACCAGCACCGGGAAGGCGAGGAAGATGTCGGTGGCGCGCATCAGCACGGTGTCCGTGGCGCGGCCGCGGTAGCCGGCGAGCGCGCCGAGTGACACGCCGAGCACCAACGACAGCGCTACCGTGCTCACCGCCACGATCATCGCCAGGCGCACCCCGTAGACCAGCTCGGAGAACAAGTCCCGGCCCAGCACGTCGGTGCCCAGCCAGTGCTCGGCACTCGGCGGCGCGGTGGCGTTGAGCAGGTTCTGCTCAAACGCGTCATAGGGCGTGAGGTAGTCGCCCACGATTGCGGTGACGACCAGGATGGCCACGACAACCAGCCCTACCATGGCCAGCTTGTTGCGGCGGTAGCGAGCCCAGATGTCGCGCAGTTGGCTCGGTCGGCTCATCTCGTCTAATCCAGTCGGATCCGGGGGTCGAGGTAGGCGTACAGGATGTCCACGAGCAGGCTGAGCAGCACGAAGACCACCACGCTGACCACCACCACCGCCATGATCACCGGGGCGTTGTTGGCCTGGATCGCCCGCGCCACAGGTAACCGATCCCGTTGTACTGAAAGATCGTTTCGGTGATGATTGCGCCGCCCATCAAGACCCCGAGGGAGATCCCGACGTAGGTGACCACCGGGATCATCGAGTTGCGCATCGCGTGCTTGCCGATCACCACCCGCTCGGGCAGCCCCTTGCTGCGCGCGGTGCGGATGTAGTCGGAGCGCAACACCTCCAGCATCGAGCCGCGCATCAGCCGGGCGATGAACGCGGCGTCGATGATCGCTAGGGTGAACGCAGGCAGCAGCACCTCGTGCCACCAGGGCACCTGCACGGTGAAGCTGCGAGGTACCACCGGGAAGATCCAGAGTCCGGAGACATAGCCCACCAGCACCAGGCCGATGACGAAGGTCGGCACCCCGATCGCCAGGGTGGATGACACGGTGACCAGCACGTCGGTGAACGAGTAGCGCTTGACTGCCGCGATCACTCCGGCGATCACGCCGATCAGCACGTCCAAGGCGATCGCCACCAGCGCAAGCCGGATGGTGTTCGGTAGCGTCTCGGCCAGCATCGAGCTCACCTGGCGGCGCTGGTCGAAGTCCACCCCGAAGTCCAGATGCACCAGATTGCCCAGGTACGTCAGGTACTGCACCGGTAGCGGCTTGTCCAAGCCGAACTTGGCCCGGTCGATCGCCTGGACCTCCGGTGGGACGACCTTCTCACCGGTGGAGGCGAACGGATCGCCCAACGCGAAGGTGGCCAGGAAGATCGCCAGGGTGGCCACCAGCAGCACCAGCACCGCTTGCGCGATCCGCCGAGCGACGAACCTGGTCATCGCAGGGTGATCTCGGCCAGGGTGGGCTCCTCGGCGAAGTCGAGGTACATATTGGCGAACTTCATGGTGTTCGCCAGCCGGAACTGCTGGCGAAACCACAACGGGATCTCCGCCAGGTCCTGGCCGATCGCGAGCTGCTCGGCCTGCTGGTACAGCGTGATGCGCTGGCCCTTGTCCGGGGTGGCAGCGGCTTGGGCGAGCAGCTGATCAAACCGGGGATTGCTGTAGCGGCCGCGGTTGTCCCCGGTGGCCGGCTGGCTCGGGCTGTTCGCGCCGATCGCGCCAGTGGACAGCAGCGGCTGGAGGAAGTTACCCGGCGTGGGGTAGTCAGCGCCCCATGCCGCCCGGAAGATCCCGCTGGCCCCGGGCTGCTGCTCATTGTTCAGCAGGTCAGTGAACGGCACTCCGCTGTAGTTCACGTTCAACCCAAGATTCCGCTTCAGTTGCTGGGTCACCGCGGCGGTCCACTCCTCGTGGCCGCCGCCGGTGTTGAACTGGAAGTTGACGGTGCTGCCCGGGGCCAACCCGGCTTGCTGGGCGAGCTTTTTGGCGTCGGCCGGGTCGTACCGGCATGCGGTGCACACCCCGGACTGGTAGGCATCCGGCAACGCCGGAGGGACGAACGCGTCGGCCGGTACCTGGGAGCCCTGGAACACGCCGCGGGCGATCGCCACCCGGTCGATCGCCTCCGAGATGGCCTTGCGGGCCGCCACGCTGTTCAGCGGCGGCGTGGTTACCATCGGCAGCAGATAGTTGATGCCGGCGGTCTTCTTGGAGATCCACTCACCGCGCGGCTGGTAGGTCGCGCGGGCTTGGGACAGCAGCGGAGTGGGCAGCCGGGCCCAGTCGAAGGTGCCGTTGTTGAATCCGTCGTACTCGCCCTGCGCGGCGCTTTGCGACGGCAGGATGGTGATGTCGACCTCGGCAAGGTTCGCCTTGGGCCCGGCGGCGTAGCCGTCGAACCGCTTGAGCCGGATACCGCGGTCGTGCTGCCACGGGCCGGCCATCATGAACGGCCCGTTGCCGATCGGTTGGTCGTTGTAGGCCTTGTTGTCCGCCGGGCCGGCGACCGTGGGCACCGGGGAGAAGACCGTCTTGAATGTGCGCAGGTAGAACTCGCAGTCCGGATGAGCGAGGGTGACCACGAGCCGGTCCGGTGCGGATGCATCGACGCCGGACAGGTGGTCCGCGGCGCCGGCCTGCATGGCGTCAAAGCCCTGGACCTCGTTCATGTGGTAGGCGACCTCGGATGCCGCGCTGCGTGCGGCGGCGCGTTCCCAACCGCGCTTGAAGGCCACCGAGTCCACCGGCTCACCGTTGTGGAAGGTGGTGCCGTGCTGGAGGGTGAAGATCCACTGCGAGCAGTCCGGGTTGGAGGTCCAGCTGGTCGCCACGCCGGGGCTGACCGATCCGTCCGGGCCGACGTTGATCAGCTCGGTGAACAGATTCTCGGTGACCAGGTTGCCCTCGGACTCCTGCGAGTTGTACGGGTCGATCGCCACCGGCTCGACGATGCCCAGCCGGAATACCCCGCCGGGCTTGCCCGGCACGTGCGGCGGGGGAGGGGTCTGGGGAAACCCGACCAGGGGCACGCCGCCGTTCTGGGTGCCCACGTTAGGACGCTTGGCGCAACCGGCAGGGACCAGCGACAACAAGGCAGCCAACGTGAGAACCGTCCCAGTCCGGATCTTCCGCATCAAGGGCACCGCCTCTTCACCTCGCGCCCGCGCATCGTAGCTGTCCGGCGGCGCTATCTCGACGGTCGGGGAGCGCAGCTGCTGCCATGCGCGTGGCACCGCAGGTCGTCTCATCACGGGGTACGGCGGCTTGCTAGTGAACGGCTTTCGGCATGGGATGTCGAGTTTCGGTGCGGTGCGCCGATTGCGGCTGGCGTCCCGGTCCCGGGCGAACACCATGACCGTGCACCACCGCCTCCTGCGCACGGTAGTCGTCGGCTGCAGGTGAGGGGCAGCTCGTGGCACCGTGTTGTGGTGTGTGCCGTGCGTGGGCTACTGGTGGAAGGGCTGCCTGCGGTCCGGTGAGCGGCGGTGGCCCCGGCTGGCACGCCGGCGGGCTGGGTGGCTGACCGCGCAATTCCGCTGCCTTTGGCATATCACCCCAGAGATGGTGCCTGCCGAGCAAATCAGCGTCGATCGGATCGAACCAGGACCAAGCTGCCGTGAGGTCAGATGCTGGCTCCGGTGACTGACACGGTGCCGGCGCAGGTAGTGCGTCGTCCGCGGGGCGGTGTTTGCCGGGCTGATCGTCGCGTGGTGGCTTGTCCTCGCTGGGCGGGACCTCGGCGTTGATTCGCTCGCCACGCAGCTGGTCATAAGTTGGCGTCTGGCTCACGGCCCGCACGGTAGGCGCGGCCCGACGGCGGGCACATCCACATCGTGTGGACAACAGTTGTGGATTGTGTACCGGAAGTGGGCAAGCTGTGTGGATCGTGTGGATGGAGCCGCGAATGATGTGCAATCCATAGGCTCACGGAGCCTGGCCTGCACTGACGGGTGGTCCGACAGCTCGGATCGGTGCGGTTTAGTAACGATGTAGGCGGAGATCCCCGCTCGTTGAGGCATGTCTTCCACGATCGGGCTATTCGGTGTGCTCGTATCGTAACGATGTCGGCGGCCGGGGGGTGGAGGGTTGGCGGTGTCACCCGGCTCTTCCACACGGACGCGGCTGCCGCGCTGTCGTTTGCGCCGATCACGGCAACACCGGGTGCGGCAGCCTCGACGGGCTGGTTACTCGGAGGTGCAGCATTGGAGGGGACGGATGGCTGGACCGAGGCCCGCAACGGTAGATTCGATCATCCATCGTGTTCGGTGGCGAGCAGGTCTGCAGTTCGTCCACCGCTTCCACGAGCTTGCTAACGAACACGGACATCTGGTCACTCACCGCGAGCGGTGAGCTCAGGTAGAGATCGAAACGGTCAGCGGGCAATCCAGCCCGTCGGCGAGCTCGTCCACAGTGTGCGGGCGGCCGTTCGGGCCGATCACGTCGAGTCGAAACATGGTGCCGCGGACGAAAACTACGATGCGGCGTTCCCGGAATCCGGGTGGTGGAGAACAGGTACTTGTCCTGTTCCATCGACAGGGCCTGAAGCTTGTAGTTGAGCGCCCCGGCGACAGTTCCGCAGCAACCCTGATTTCATCGTGCCGTCGAGGACGTCAGGTAGGCGTCTACGATGATGTTGTAATCGACGTCGACGCCATCCTTGACACCGCAGGTGATGAGGACCACTCGGTTCGGGGTATTGGCCATGAGGGACTTCACGTCTCCGGCTCGTGATTTAGAGACGGCGAATGCGTGTGTGACCGTATAGGTGAGGGTGCCGGTCGGGGTGCGGAGCGCGATGTTATATCCGTTGATCGCCTTGACCGGGAAGGTCGGGACGCCGCTTTGCATCTCGGGGTTGTGCCCGGTGACTTCCTGCATCGCGAGTTCTGACAACGGGTTGAAGATCAGCGGGGTCTTCGCCCACGCGTGGCCGAGGATGTAGCTAGTGCCGCCGGAGTCGCTGCCGGGTGCGACGCCGAAGCCCTTGCGCACCCAGCACACGGTGTGCTTCTGGTCGCCAGGCGGGTCGAGCGGTCGCACGTAGTTCATCTGGCAGACGCTGGCCTTGATGTCGAACGCCGGACCGGACATCTCGAAGCGCGTTGGTGCGGCCGGCGCGACGAACTCGTGGGGCACACCAGGTGAATCGGGGAGCGAAGCAGGTGGGTCGGCGGGCAGCGCGGGTGGATTGGAAGGCAGCGCAGGCGCGTCGGGGGGCAGCGCAGGCGGGTCGGGGAACGAAGGGTCGGGAAGCGAAGCAGGTGGGTCGGAGGCCAAAGCAGGTGGATCGGGGGGCAGCGCAGGTGAATCTTGAGCTGGGGCGGCGGCAGCCGGCACGATCATGGCTTCGGGACCAGGCGATGACTCCGATGCACCGCAGCCGGTGCCGCCCAGGATCAGGGCGATCGCGATGGGGAGAGCGACCTTCGTACGACAGCGCATGGCGATCCAAGCTTCCCTGTCCCTCGGCGGAGCGGTGGGTCATGGTAGCCAGACCGGCCGAACGCATGCGCGACGACACGACCGCCATGTGTTGCCACTGCGCTGGGCTGAGTTTTCACTCCGGGCGGGGCGGGCATCCGGGAGCGGAAGGTTCCCCGCGGCCTCAGGGAGGAATCCGACATGGCCGAGCAGGGTGTCGTGAGGTGGTTCGAGGATCTCAGCTCGGGGGACGTCGACCTGGTCGGCGGCAAGAACGCTTCGCTCGGAGAGATGATCCGGAACCTGTCGACGAAGGGCATCCGAGTGCCAGGCGGGTTTGCCACCACTGCCCAGGCGTACTGGCAGTTCCTGGATGCCAACAACCTGCGTACCGCCATCTCCGAGCAGATTGAGGCGTGGCACCGCGGCGCAGATCTGCCGCAGGTGGGCGACGCCATCCGCCGGATGATGCTGGACGCCGAGTTCCCACCGCAGCTCGCTCAGGCGCTCACGGACGCGTACCGGGAACTCGGAGCTCGCCTGCAACGAGATGATCCGGACGTGGCGGTGCGCAGCAGCGCCACCGCGGAGGACCTTCCCGAAGCCAGCTTCGCCGGTCAACAGGAGACCTTCCTCAACATCAGGGGTGAAGCGGCGTTACTGGATGCCTGCAAGCGTTGCTACGCGTCCCTGTTCACGGACCGGGCGATCAGCTACCGGCAGGACCACGACTTCGACCACCTTGAGGTGGCCCTGGCCATCGGCGTACAGAAGATGGTCCGTTCCGACCGAGCCGGAGCCGGAGTGATGTTCTCCCTCGACACCGACAGCGGCTTCCCGCGAGTAGTGCTCATCAACGCGTCCTGGGGTCTGGGCGAGTCCGTGGTCGCGGGGACGGTGGACCCGGACGAGTACTTGGTCTTCAAGCCGCTGCTCGGCAACGAGGAATTGACCCCGGTGATCTCCAAGGAGGTCGGGCGCAAGCGATCCAAGATGGTGTACAGCGACTCCGGCGACGAGTCGACGAAGACCGTGGAGACAACGGAGACCGAACGGTTGGCCTTCGTCCTGGATGACCGGGAGATACTGCAGCTGGCCAGGTGGGCTACCGTGATCGAGCACCACTACGGCGGTCCGACCGACATGGAATGGGCCAAGGACGGCGAGAGCGGTGAACTCTTCATCGTCCAAGCGCGGCCCGAGACGGTGCAGGCGCGCAAGGACGCCTCGACCATGCGTTCATTCCGGCTCAGCCAACGCGGTAGGCGGTTGACCAGAGGTTTGGCCGTCGGTGATGCCATCGCCGCCGGGAAGGTCTGCAAGCTCCGCAGCGCCGCTGAAATCGACCGGTTCAAAGACGGCGCCGTGCTCGTCACCGGCATCACCGACCCGGACTGGGAGCCGATCATGAAGCGGGCCGCGGCGATCGTCACCGACCACGGTGGCCGCACCTCGCACGCCGCCATTGTGAGCCGGGAGCTGGGCGTGGCCGCAGTTGTCGGGACCGGTAATGCCACGGCCATCCTGTCGGACGGACAGGAGATCACCGTCTCGTGCGCCGAGGGCGACACGGGTGTTATCTACCAGGGCATCCTCGACTACGAGGAACGCGAAATCGATCTCGCTGACATTCCCACAACGACGACTGAGGTCATGCTGAACATGGCCGATCCCTCAGCTGCCTTCCGGTGGTGGCGGCTACCGGCCGACGGGGTAGGTCTGGCCCGGATGGAGTTCGTGATCAACAACCAGATTCAGATCCACCCGATGGCGCTCGTCCACTTCGATGATCTTGAGGACACCGACGCCCGTCACCGGATTGCCGAGATGACCCGCGGTTACGACGACAAGACCGAGTTCTTCGTCGAACGCCTGGCCTCCGGGGTCGCCCGTATCGCCGCCACCTGGTGGCCGAAGCCGGTCATCGTCCGGATGAGTGATCTGAAGACCAACGAATACGCCAGGCTGATCGGTGGTACGGCGTTCGAGCCGGGGGAGGAGAACCCCATGCTCGGCTGGCGGGGATCAAGCCGCTACTACAGCGAGGGCTACCGGCAGGGTTTCGGCCTGGAATGCCAGGCCATCCGGCGGGTCCGCGACGAGATGGGGCTGATCAACACGGTCGTTATGATCCCGTTCTGCCGCACTCCGGAGGAAGCCGATCGAGTCCTCGAGGTGATGGCCGAGCACGGCCTGTCCCGCGGGCGCAATGATTTGCAGGTCTACGTGATGGCGGAGATACCGTCCAATATCCTGCTCGCGGAGGACTTCGCCGATCGCTTCGACGGGTTCTCCATCGGCAGCAACGATCTCACCCAGCTCATGCTCGGCGTCGACCGAGACTCCGAACGGCTGGCACCCCTATTCGACGAGAACAGTCCAGCGGTCACGAGAAGCGTCGAAAAACTGATCGACTCAGCTCGCCGCAAGCGCCGCAAGGTGGGTCTTTGCGGTCAGCGACCCAGCGATGACCCGAACTTTGCTCGCTTTTTGGTAGGCGCCGGCATCGACTCCATCTCCGTCACGCCGGACAGTTTTCTTCAAGTGAAAAGCAACGTTGCTGCCGCCGAGGAGGAACAGCGGCAAGCCGGGAAACACGAGCAGGACCTCCCGAAGAAATAAGGCTCGCCGGTTTAGGATCTCACGGCTGGGTGACGGCAGCCCGGACATCGGGTGGCTTGGGCGGGGCCGTGGACGCTGTGGCCGCGAGGCTGGCCGGATGGCGTTGCCAACGAGATCACTGTCACTTGGATCGGCCGGACAGCCGTGCGCTCAACCTAGCTCTGCCGATGTTTGATCTCCGGCGCTGGGTCTGCCGCCAAGGGCGCGCGGCGGCGATCCCTTTACTCGGCTACGGCAGGGCGCCGTAGGCGCTCTTCGCGGCACCAGGCAGGGCGCTCTCCACGTACACGACCTACCTTCGGCTGGATGACGCGGCCGGCATCTCGATCCGGCTGTTCAATCTGGCAATCTCCGAGCGAGCACTGTTGCCGGTGCAAGCCCGGCCGTACCAGCCAGTCGAGCTCGTGCAGCTCAGCGCAGACAGCTGCAGTCTGTTGACACCCAGCAATTCCACGGCCGTCAGTAAGCTCACCGGATTGCAATTCCACCATTTTGGCGCAGAGAAGTTCACAACCGACATTCAGTCGCCACTGATGGTGCATACCGTTACCAAGGCAGCGGCGACCACCACCGCTGCGGTGTCGTCCATCCGGCAGGTACCGGGACCGCTACGGCCCGCCATCACCACCGCACACACGATCGCGCTCGGCGGCTATCGCATCGCCAACGCTACAAACGCTCGACCTCGAACCCCGATCATCGTCCTCCACCCTGTTCGGCATCAGCGGGCTGATCGCTGCCGGCGTCGGCGGCTACCTGATCACGTTCGGTGCGTGGCAGATCAGCACTCGGTTGCTCCTGCGCTGGCCGCGGTGACCCTTACCGGCGCGGTGGCCGCGCTCGCTGCCCCCGTCGTGAGACGCGGCCTATTCGGCACATCCGACCAGGACACCGGCTACCTCGGCCGCCGCTACGTGCACTGGCTGGCGACCGCCTGGTGGCACCCGCTGCTCGTGGTCGGCATTCTGATGATGCTCATCACCGTAGTCGGGGCAGCCTTCAGCCGTATCAAGTCCGCCAAGCGCTAAGCCGCCACTAGCGGTTTGTCACGACACGCCTGGCAGGCTGAAGCAATGCCTAGCGGTGAGGGCACGTGATCAATCAGGAACGAAGTTCGGTTGCCATTGAGTAAAGAATCAATGACGATGGTGATTGCGCGCAGATAAACGGGAGGGATGGCCGCAATGCGGCCATCCCTCCCGTGCCGGCGAATGCGTGCGCGCTCACGGGAGCGCGTGGCGGTACTGCACGACTAGGAGGGTAGTCGGCTGCCCCAGCACCGCCCTCAGCGTTGCGCCGGCCATGCGGGTGTCGCTCCCTAGCTAACGACACCGAATACGATCACCGCTCACCTGAGCGGCCATTGGCTAGTGGATGCTGCCATTAGTGGCAGCTGCCGCCATCAGCGCTGCCGCCCGCGCCGCCGAAGCCGTTAGCGGCGTAGTTGTCCTGCTTGTGCTGGAGAATGATGTTCAGAAGGTTGACTCCAATGCCGCCCGTGCCATCGCCGCCGTTGCCACCGGTGCCGCCGTTTCCACCACACTGGCCGCCGGCTTTGACAATGCTGCCAGTCAAGGACAGGACTGTCCGGGCGGGAAGCAACTCAACGTGCTGACCGTCAATCTCGGTAAAGCTCAATGTGTCAAACATTCATATCCTCCTCAGAGTGGTAAATGAAGCCTCATCGGATGGCATAGCCGATTCAGCTAGTACATATCGTGGCGAACAAAAAGTTATCTGGCAACATCCATTCACCCCTAATTGAGAGCTGCGCCACGTAGCCGCGACGGCGACTTTTCGGTCACTTACTCAACGTTCGAACAGTTACTCAGAATCGGAACGTTCGTACCTACGCACAACTTTGAGGCATGTTCATCCGAGTCGATCTCATCCGGATTGTCGCTGGCAACGGGCGCAAGGGATGAGCCTAAGTGATGGCAAGCCAGGTCCTCGCGCCCTCGAACACCTGCTTCACGCCGATTCGTCGCAGGAGCCGCATGCACCCAGAAGACATAGGTGCGGCGCGGGGATTACGAAGACTTGCCTGCTGTGGCACGTAGTCTCCCCAGCATCGTCCGTCGACCGAGGGCTCGCCGGTCTACGGCGCGTGGCACGAGTTCGTGAGAGACGGGCCAGCCGTGGCGTGTCGCCGTCAACGTCCAGTCCAGCGATAAGTCGGACCGCGATCCTTGATGGCGGGTGTCCCGTGTTCGACAGGCGTGTGTGAGAGGGGTGGATTACGCCAGCCGGCGCGGAGATCGTCCGCTGATCTGGCGGAATAGCCGACTTCCAAGCATGTGACTGTCGTAATGCGGACAAGCCTGGGAGCTTATGGAGACTCGGCGGTGGACCGCGAGCATGGCCGCTTAGCCGTGTACTGTGTGCCTCGCTGCCTGTGGCGCACGAACGCCCTCGTGTATCCATTTCGCGGCGATGTCGGCGGAGAATCCGGCCATAACCCACGGGGTGGCCAGCGCTATAGGATGGATTCCGGTGTCAGCGGCATCGTCTCGTATCAGGTTCGCCAGTCTGATCACTTCAGCGTTTCTGCACACGTAGCCGATGCCGCGCCGATTGTGAGTACAGGGGCCGGCGGAGGAATCGCTGAAAAGGTGCATGCCGCGCTCGGCGAGCAGTTCACGGGCCAGCGTCTCCGGCGGCTCCGGTTGCGAGATCGGTATGCCCGAGGTGATCCAGTCCCTGATAGTCCCTAGTACGATGTCATGGTCGAGCTCACGAAGTTCCAGCGTCCATGCAGTCCCCACTGAGCGACACCACACCGCGGTGAGCATGCGGGTGGTGACGTCTTGTGAAGTTGGTCGCCCGAGGGCGTTCTGTTGCCCGATTCTCTTCGCCGGGGTCTCCGGTGCAGTGGTGCTCATTTCGCGTCGCCTGAATTGACGTATTCACCAATCCCAATCCATTCCGTGGGCTCACTGATGATCAGTGTGGTGTCCACGTCGAGTAGCCGTTCCAGGTCGGGAGCGGTGACCAGGTCCAGTTCGCCGCGCAGCTCCCCGTAACTGCCGGCGGGGTCGGTAGAGATCACAACTTCGAAGCATGTCTGGCTGATTGCCTGACACATCCGCGGCCCTCCCGGGTCCTAGGGAGGCCCGGGCTGAGAGGGGTTGTGGCTGAGCACCGCTGCCCGGGCACGGCAACTGGACGGCTAGTGGTCCAACCAAGTCGTCAGCTTAGCCGCCACCGGACGGTGCCGGGAGAGTCCTCGACCGGATGGACGCTCATCAGGGCATCAGCTCAGGCGCGGTCTGGGTTCGCCGCGGCCGATGCTGTCGACGAGTTCGGCGGTCGCAAGCCCTTCAGCGGCGCGGGAAACCGCTGGCCATCATAGGTGGGCCGACTTCTGGAACCCGGGCCGGGGGAAGTCGTCGCCAGACGCTTTTCGGCAGCCGGCGGCCACAGCCACGACGGACGATCACGGATCGCGTGCACGAGTCGCCGAACCCGGCTGGCGTGCCGCCGACGACTGAATTGATTCGTTAAACGACCAACTCACAAGCTGTAAGACGGGCCCCGCCATCAACTGCCATTTAGCCACTCCGAGGCCCTACGGCGCGGCGGGGCCCGCCGGGGCAGCCTACGACCCGCCTAGGACCCGTCCCCAGCCGCACATCCGGTCGACCCGCGTACCAACAACTTCATCGCGGGTTCACTGGGTCGTCGGACCATCGGGTCCCGAACACATGGTCACTTCCCAGAACTGGTCAGGAGCGGCGACGGGCACTGCTTGGCGCTACCGTGCAGGTCGCGGTTCGCCCCCACACGTGGCCTACGGATCGGGTCGGAGCTGATGCAGCATGCCGTGTCCGAAGATCGTGCCTGCTCGACAAACCATGATCGGAAAGTGTCATGAACCTGCGGCTACGCGCCGACGTTTCTACCGTTGAGACCGACGACGGCTTGGTGCTACTGGACGAACGCAGTGGTAAGTATTACCAGCTCAACTCCAGTGGCGCCGTCGTTTTGCGGGCGTTGGTTGAAAGCGGCTCGACCGAGGACGCGGTACGGGCACTCTGCGAGCGTTTTCCCAGTCAGACCAACGGCATCGCCGCTGACGTGGCCGCTGTCATCGACCATCTTCGCGCGGTCGGGTTGATCACGTCGTGACTGTCAGCGTAAAACACGAAGAACGATCCGATCGGTCGCCTGAGAAGCCCATGCATATGTCCTTCATCTTCAGTTACGAGTGATCGTCCGTGACCACAGCTTTCTCCGCCCGTCGACACCAAGCCGCAAGCGGCTCCACCCGAGGCGGACAAGGCGTACCGGTAGGTCAAGCCGCACGTTGAGGTCGAAGGTGGTACGCCCGAAACGTTGAAAATTGGTCACCTCCATTGACGACCGAGGTAATTGGGTTTACTGAAGTAGCATACGTAGATTAGTGACGCCGGAAAGGTGATGTAAGTGTCCGAGTCTGCCGAGCGGGATGAGACGAATCTTGTCAAGCGTGACGAGACAACTGTTGTATATGAGGCTCCTGCGCTTCGTGAGGTGGGAGTTTTTAGTGACCTAACGCAGGGTCCCGCGACTCAACAGCCCGAGGCTAATATGATGGGTATGGTCTGAAATTGACGATCACGGCATATGGTGCACAGTTGCAGTGAACCCTGGTTCATAGTTCTACCTGACTACCAGCCGGCATCCGTGGTCGCTGAGCGAGTGAGTCAGGTCGTCTGCCGGCAACTGATGCATCCATCGGGTCGGCCGTGGCTGATGGGTTGTTGGTCCGACGAACATGCCGTGGTTGGTCTCCTCGGTCGTATCCGTGTTGTCCTGCTGGGCCAGGTAGCAATTCGTAGCCCCGAGCTGACGGCCAGGCTGCGCGGCGTATGTCGGATCGAGGAGCTGGACGAACTGACGGCTGGCCTGGCAGGCAGTTGCCATCTCATGGCCTCGGTGGATGGCCAGGTACGAATACAGGGAAGCCTGTCCGAGGCCCGGCGAGTCTTCTTCGCGCAGGTGCGCGGGGTGACCGTGGCCGCTGACCGAGCACATCTGGTGGCTTGGCTGTGCGGCGCAAGCCTGGACGTCCGGCAGGTGGCGGCCCGGATGGCGTACGGAGACCTGCCCTATCCGCTGGCGAGTGCAGCGTTATGGTCCGGTGTGAATGCGGTTCCCGGCAGCTCGGCGCTGTATCTGGATGCATCCGGCCGAAGCCGGGTGATGCGCCGGTGGCGCCCGCCAGAGGCGACCTTGTCGCTGGTTGAGGGAGCAGCGGCGGTACGGACGGCCCTAGTGGAGGCGGTAACCGCTCGGGTAAGACCGGGACAAGTGCTGGCCGCGGACCTGTCCGGGGGACTGGACTCGACCTCGATATGTTTCCTGGCCGCTCAGGCAGCCGCCAAGCTACTAACGGTGACGCTGCGCTGGTCGGCGTCCGGCAACGAGGACGAGGCCTGGGCCGAGCAGGCCGCCGCGCTGCTGCCCGGCCTGGAGCGGCTGGTTTATTCACCACAGGAGCTACCCGCATACTTCACCGGCGTCGGACAGCCCACCGACCCCTCAGACGAACCGACCGCGGCCATCCGCGACCGGGCTATCCAGTCGGTCATCGCCGCCGAACTGACTGCCCGGGGGGCCAAGGCACGATTGATCGGGCACGGCGGGGACCATGTCCTGCAAGCCACGCCGCATCATTTACACACCCTGCTGTGCCGCCGCCCCGGCCAAGCGCTGCGCCACGTACGGGGCTGGCAAGCGCTGCGTCGGTGGCCAGCGGCGACCACCGTACGGGTACTGCTCGACGCCCGCTCCTATGACCGCTGGCTGTCCTCGCTGGCCAAGCGGCTTTCCGGGCCTACCGCGATGACCGGGGCTCCGGATGGGTGGGGCAGCGAGCTGCGGCTGCCGCCCTGGGCCAGTGCGCAGGCCGTGGAGGCCGTCGCCAGCCTGCTGCGGGAAAATGCTCAGGGCACCGAACCGCTGGCTCCTACCCGAGGCCAGCACGGGCGCTTCCATCAGGCCCAGGCCGCTGGGCGAATAGCCCGCCACATCGAACGTGACACCATCCTCGACGGTGTGCCTGCCGCCTCGCCCTTCTGCGATGATCAGGTCATTGAAGCATGCATGGCCGTGCGCGCCCAGGAGACGTACACCCCGTGGGAATACAAGCCCCTGCTGGTCGCAGCCATGCGAGGCGTGGTCCCCGCAACCGTTCTTACGCGCACGACCAAGGACAATTCGAGCGCCGAATGGTATGCCGGACTGCGCACCAACCGAGCCACGCTGGCAGTCCTCGCTGAGCATTCCTATCTTGCCGATCTGGATTTGGCGGACCCGGACGCGTTAGGCCGGAATATGGCCAGTCCAGAGATGTCTGGCCTGCCGTACGTCGCCTTAGAGAACACCCTGGCCTGCGAAACGTGGCTGCGCGACCTAGTCGCCCATCCCGAGCCCGGCCTCATCCGTCGAACGGTCGCCAGATGACCCAGATACTGGACAGCGCCCCACGCCCGCCGCTGCGTCGCCGCATTCCCGCACATTTCGCAATCACCGCTGCTCGATTGCTCGCGCGCCTTTCTCCACGGCGCATCCGCGCGATCCTCGAAGCCCTACGTCGCGGTGCCGCTCCCTCCACCTACGCGCAAGCGCTGGCCGCCCGCACCGACGTCGTCGCCACCAGCGTGCACTGCGCGGGTAAATACTGCCTGTCCCGCGCACTGGCCACCACCCTGCTCTGCCGGATGCGCGGAGTCTGGCCGACCTGGTGCACCGGGGTGCGCACTTCGCCCTTCGCCGCTCATGCCTGGGTCGAGGTAGCCGGTCAACCGGTGGGGGAACCGACCGACACCGCCTCCTACCGACCCATCCTCACCGTCCCGCCTTCGCGATAACGCCCATATAGCCCGAAAGCTCTACTCCCCGATCACGTGCAGGAGACAACGACACTCGACTCCGGGGTTGTATCCCTAAGGGACTGAACTGTGTCCGAGGGTGACTTGCGCACTAACCACCCGCCTCACGCTCGATGACGCTGGGTGATTGTATCGCTACGGCGATGCCCATTGGGGGTCACTGTGGAGATGTCTTGTGGCCGCACGAGTTCGTCCCAGGTCCATTAATCGCGGCGATGGGTTGTGGCAGGGGATCGTGGTTATCGAAGATGAGCCTGCACGAACGGGATCGCGACCGTCTCCAGTCCTCCCGGCACGTCCAGTGTTGGATGGACGTTGACCTCGAAGACCACGCCGCCGTTTTCGGTGGCGAGATCGACGCCGCCGAAGGGCAGGCCCAGCGATCGCGTGGCGGCGACGGCGAGGCGGCGGTACTGCGGCGGAAGGTCCTCGGTGGGGATGACCGTGGAGATCGCACCCCGTGACTCGTTGCACGGCGCGTCGGGATCGACCTGCACGTGTTCGCACACTCGCAGTACGCGGTCGTGCAGGACGACGACCCGAAACTGGTGACGGTGCCCGTCTTTGGTGACGTTGCGGGCGTCGCGGGAGAGCAACCAGTCCTGGTCCGACGCTGCATAGTGCCCGAGTGCGGCGCGCAGGTGTGTACGGGTGGTCAGGTGAAAGACGTTGGTGCCGCCCGCTCCTACCGTCGGCCGCGCCCAGGCGTCTTGGCCGAGCCGTTCGAAGGCATCCAGCGCCGTGCCCAGATCCGGCCGGCACAACGGGATCGTCTGCATCTGCGCGATGCCGTCACGGTGGAAACAGTCAACGGTGCGCCGTTTGTCGGTGGCATCGCGCCAGGCATCCGGGTCCGCGCCGAACGACAATGGCCTCCCGGGTGACAGTTGCCGCTGGAAGGCCACCAACCGCCCACGGTCGGCCGGAGGAATCTCGTAAACGATCAGCACCTCGGGCCTCACGACGAACCCCTCCGATGCCACCTCCATCCAGAACCCGGTCTCGCCGAAACTCACCCGGCCACTACCTCCGCGCATGAAATGCCGGGCATCGATCGACAACGGCGGCGCCCCGGTGAGAAGTTCGACGGCCTTCTCCAGCGGGACGCGACTGCCCTCCCCCGAGCCGTGGTCCGTCATCAGCACGACAGTGCCCGTACCCATCCGCTACACCGCTCCTCCACCATGGATACCGAACGATTCCCTCGTTGGCCCAGCCACCGCAACAACAGCGCGCCTGACCTCCGAGATCACGCAGGTCGCACCCTTCCTTCCATGACGACCAGGCGCACCTCTGCGAGCACCACCGTAGGAGACGATGTTCGTCGCTGCCGGGATTAACGCACGCGGGTGTCAGCCTGCCGCCAGACAGACAAGCCAAGCGGGTGTCGCGTCACGTCGGTGAGTTCGTCTTCTAACAGGCGGCGGCAGGGATCAAGGTGAGCACCGTACGCGATGAACGCCCCCCGTCGGCTACGCCTCGATGTCACCGACGTGAAGGGACACCCATTTGCTACCACATCATGATCCACATCGTGCCTGGAAGTCGTCCCGGAGCGAAGGTCCGCCGTGCATCGTTTGCTTGGAACCGTCATGGTGTGCCGCTGAACCGCGCGCCGGTGTGCGCGCTGCTAGTGATGACGGCCCGCAGGTGATTGGCTGGCAGCTGGCGGGTCAGCGAAGCTTGGTCAGCGTTACACGCCTGCCGACCGGGTGTGGCTGGCCGCCTTATCGCGGTTGGTGCCATCGCCGCTGGGCCGAGATCTTCCCGGTTACACGGCCACGATCCTGGCCTGGCACCGCCGGCTGGTTGCCAGAAAGTGGGACTACACCGCACGCCGTCGACCCGGACGGCCACCCACCGCAGCGGCAATCAAGAATCTCGTGGTGCGCATGGCAACCGAGAACCCGACCTGGGGGCATCGGCGCGTGCAAGGCGAACTGGTCCGGCTCGGCCATCGCATCGCCGCCTCACGGTGTGGCAGATCTTGCACGACGCTGGCATTGATCCCGCCCCGCGTCGTTCGGGTCCAACTTGGCGCCAGTTTCTTACCGCCCAGGCCGAGGCCATCCTCGCTGTGGACTTCGTGTCCGTGGACACCATCTTGCTCAGGCGGATCTACGTCCTGGTCGCAGTCGAGCATGGCTCCCGCCGAGCGCATCTGCTCGGGGTGAGTGCACACCCGACCGGGGCGTGGACCACCCAGGCCGCCCGCAATTTGCTGATGGACCTCGCCGACCGCGTCTCCACCGTCAAGTTTGTGCTGCGGGACCGCGACTCCAGATTTAGTAGGGCCTTCGATGCGGTCTTCGTCGCGGATGGCATTCGAATCCTGATGACCAGTCCACCCGGAGCGCCCCGCTTAACCGGCCAATCTCTTCACGAGTCTAGGAGTGGCTTGCCGGTCGTGATCGGGAATCTTAGCTGGTGAACGGTGCTGATCGGCGTGTCGGCTTGCTCTCGGCGGGGCAGTTCGCGCTACTGATGTGCCATGACTGATGCGGCGTCGCTGTGCGTACGGGGAAGCGGGGAACGCTGGCGGATCGAGGGCACGTGGGGTGCCGCTGACCGGCTGCTGTGCAACGACTTCCTCGGCTATTTGGCCGACCGGCGCTACTCGCCGGCCACGGTGCGCGCCTACGCGTTCGACCTGCTGCACTTCGCCCGGTGGTTGACCGATGAGGACATCGGTCTGGACATGGTGGACACTGACGCGCTGCTGCGGTATCTGAGCGTGTGCCGGTCCACGCACCGCGACGGCCAGCACGGCAACGTGATCTCGCTGGCCAGCG
>Ga0134125_10001014_pt1 | contig 35764 bp, 28 predicted proteins | sample KB31751_FD_96464 | JGI IMG/M metagenome (GOLD analysis project Ga0134125, IMG submission 96464) | Terrestrial soil microbial communities with excess Nitrogen fertilizer from Kellogg Biological Station, Michigan, USA - KB3-175-1 | ecosystem: Environmental > Terrestrial > Soil > Unclassified ...
AGGCGCACCAGGCGCGCCGCGTCCTTGAGCGCCTCGATCGCCTCCGGCTTGGCCGGCGGGAGCTTGGGGATCTCGGCCTGCTTCTCGTGCGCGGCGCAGCCGGCGACGGCGACGAGCGCGAGGATCAGCACGCGCCTCATCGCTGCACCGCCGACACGAACGGCAGGTTCGTCCGCGGCTCGGCCGCCGCCGGACGCGCGCGCGCCTCGTTCTCCGCCGGGAACTCCTGATCGCTCATGCGCCCGAGCGCCGCGCGCAGCTTCTGCGTGAACTCGTTGTAGACGCCGAGCTGCAGCGCCTTTTGATAGCCGCCCTTGTAGGCGTCGACGGCCTTCTCCTCGACGACGACCACGACCTTCTCGAGCTCGTCGCGATAGACCTGCTGCTCCTCGGCGTTGAGCTCCTTCGGCACCGGCGCGTCGCGCAGCGCCTTCGAGAAGCGCTCGTAGGCGTCGCCGATGCGGAACAGCGCCGCCGTCGCCCACTCGGGATCGCCGAAGGTGACGACGTCGATGTACGCCGCCTTGGCCTGCTCGAGCAGCTTCGATTTCTCGTCGAGCGTGCGCTTGAGCTTGCGCGGATCCGAGGCGAGCTTGAGCCGCTCGAAGTCGCGGAACACCATCTCGCCCTCGAGGTAGCGCGCGTGCGCCGCCGGCCCCGCCGCGCTCTTGTCGGCGCCGCGCCGGTAGAGCGCCACCGCCTCCTTGAGCGGGCCGGCCGCGCGCTTGTCCTGGCCCGCGGCCATGAGCTCCGCGCCCTGGCGCGAGAAGGCCTCGATGGTCTGCGGCGTGCCCGGATACTTGAGCGCGTAGTCGGCGAACGCGCGCGCCGCCGCTTCGTGCTGTCCGGCGTCGGCGTAGACCACGCCGATGCGGAACGCCACCTGGCGCACGTCGTCGCGCGTCTTGTAGCGCTGCGCGTACTGCGTGTAGCCGGCGATCGCGCTCTGCGTCTCGCCGAGGTGCTCGCGCAGCAGCGCCGCGTTGAACAGCGCGTCGGCCGCGTGCTGATCCTTGGGATAGCGATCGGCGAGCGTCTGATAGAACTTCGCCGCCTGATCCCACAGCGCCGCCTGCTCGTAGAGCTTGCCGGCCGACCAGGCCGCGTTCGGCGTCTCTGCCGCCTGCGGATACTTGTCGACGAGCACGGCGTCGAGCTTGACCGCCTCCTCGGGCTTGCCCGCCTTGACGTAGAGCGTGGCCGCGTTGGTCAGCGCCGCCGTCGCCCGCGGCGTCGTCGGGAACTCGTTGGCCAGGCCGACGTAGATCTGCGCGGCGCCGACCGGATCCGACTCCGCCTTCTGCTCGCCGGCCTTCATGCCCGCGTCGATCACCAGCTTCGACAGGCGCTGCTGATCGGCCGCCGACTGGAACGCCGGCACCTTCAACAGGCGCCGCGCCCAGCTCTCGACGTTCTCGTAGTCGTGCGCCTTGTTGAGCGACTCGAGGATCTTGTCGCCGGCCGCCGCCGCGACCTCCTTCTTCGGGTACTTCTCGACGATGAGCCCGAAGCGCTTCACCGCCTCGTCGTACTCGCCGTAGTCGTAGAAGAGCTGCCCGTTCTTGTAGAGCACGTTGGCGATCTCGGGATCGGTCGGGAACAAGGTCGCGTACAGATCGATCGCCTCGCCCATGCGCTTGTCCGTCGGCAACAGCTCCTTCTTGCCCGCCTGCGAGTGGTCCTTGCGCAGCTTCTCGTACGACGCGATCGCCTGCAGCAGCGCCTCGCGGTGCAGCTTGCCCACCGGCTTCGATTTGCCGACGGCGAGATACTGATCGCCCGCCTCCTCGTACTTCTTGAGCTTGAAGAAGTAGATGTCGCCGAGGAGGTAGTGGATCTCGGTCGCGTCGCTGTCGCCGCCGAAGTGCGACAGATAGTAGGCGTAGGCATCGGCCGCGCGCGCGTAGCGATCGACGTTGATGAAGCCGTGCTGCTGCTGCTCGTTGTGCTGCGCGTCGGCGTGCAGCCCCTTGGCCACCTCGCGCAGCATGTCGGCGGCGAGCTTGTGCGCGTGCTCGACCGCCTGCGGGTTCTGCTGCGCCTTGGCCCAATCGCCGCCCGGGCCGTAGGTCTCGGCGAGCTTGCGCAGCTCGACGATGGCCTGCTTGTTCTCGTCCTCTTCGCGCAGCGCCTCGACGATGCGCTTCTGCCGATCGGGGTTGCCCTCGTCGTTGGGATCGAGGTGGATGAGGAAGCGCTCCGACTCGATGGCGCGGTCGTAGCGCGCCTGCGTGTAGAAGGTGTCGGCGAGCTTGGCGATGACCTTGCGCGAGTACATGGCGCCGCCGATCGACGCCAGGAAGTCGAACGCGTCCTTGGGCCCCTTCTTCTCGTCCTCGGTGAACACCTGCACCAGGTACTCGAGCGCCTCGCCCTTGAGCTCCTCGAGCCGCTTGCGGCCGGCTTCGGTGAGCTGGTGCGCGCGCGCCTGCGACTTGGCGGTCACGCCCGAGCCGAGGTCGAGCACCTCCTTGAAGCGGCGCGCCGCGCGATCGGAGTCGCCGAGCTTCCAGTAGCACCACGCGGTCTTGAAGAGCGCGAGGTCATAGAGCGGCGAATCGGGGAACTTCAAGACCTCGTCGTAGCCGGCGAGCGCGCCCTTGTAGTCGCTGTCTTCGTAGAAGCGTGCCTCGGCGACCGCCATCCACGCGTCGGGGCGGAAGCGCGACGTCGGGTGCTCGTTCAGGATGCGCTTGAACTGCACCAGCGCCTGGTCGACCTTGCCCTCGGAGCGCAGCGAGAAGCCGTAGAGGTAGAGCACGGCGTCCGTTTTCCGGAAATTCGGATATTCCCGGAGGAGGCGCGCGTACAGCCCCTGCGACGAGATCAGATCGAGCGTCGGCTGCGGCGGCGTATGACAGCCTGGTTTCTTCTCGGCGTTGCACTTCTCGACGGCGGCGTTGAACGCGGTCATCTGCGTGAGGAACTGCGACTTGGCCTCCTCCCACTTGAGCTCGGCCAGCTGGAACATGACCTCCGCCGTCTCCGGCGTCGGCCCGTGCTCGCGCAGGTAGGTCTCGAGCAGGCGAATGCCCTCGCGCCGCTTGACCGCCACCTCCGTTTCCTTCTGCTGAATCAGCGCCTCGACCTCGTGCGACACGGCGAGGTTGCGCGCCTTGTTGCCCGCTTCGAGGCGCGCCTCCTCGTATTCGCCGCCCGCATGGGCCGGCGACGCCGTCATGCACAGGAGGCATGACGCGACGAGGAGGCTACTTGTAGTTCTCATACTCATCGGCCCAACGCTCGGGCTCCGGCGGCCAATATTCCTCGTCGTCGCCGATCAACCCTTCGATGTGCAGCTTGCCGAACATCTCCGCCGGGAAGCGGCCCGCCGCCAGGTCCTCGATCTGCCGCTCGAGCTTGCGCTTCTGTCCGACGACGGCGTCGATCTTGCCGAGCCGCGCCTGGCGCAGCATGCCGTCGAGCTTCTGGCGCAGATCGACGAGCGCCACGCGGATCAGCTCGCCCGAGGCGGTGTCGATCTTCCAGGCCAGCGTCGCGGCGCGCGCGCGCAGCTGGTGCGCGGCGGTGCGATCGGCGCGGATCATGGCGCCCAGGCCCGTGCGATCGCCGGTGCCGGCCGACTGCTCCATATCGGTCATGCGCTCGAGCTGCCCGGCCAGCTCGTGACGGCGCTGCTCGAGCGCCGCCAGCGACTTCTTCGCCTCTTCGCTGTGGGCCGCGTCCTTGCGCGCGCGCGCGACCTCCTCGCCGAGCGCGTTGACGCGCTCGAGCAAGAGCGGAACATCCAGGTTGCCGCCGGTCACCGCCTGCACCCGGGTCTGGGCCACGCGCTCGCCGAGCCGGGTCCAGTCGGCCTCGACATGATCGACGTCGGCCGCTTCCTTGGCCAACCCGCGCGCGATCGTGTGCAGCCGGTAGAAGCGCGGATCGACCTCCAGCATCGACGCGATCATGCCGTCGGTGTCCGCGGTGTCGATCGGATGCTCCTCGTCGGCCCCGAGCAGCCGCTCGGCGAGCGCGCGCCGCGTGGCCGCGTCGGCGATGGCGCGGTCGACGGCGCGCGTGAGCGGCTCGTACTCGGCGAGCGCGCGATCGAAGCCCTTCTCGGCGTCGGCGAAGCGGCAGGTCTTGACCTGCAGGGTGGCGTAGAGGAGGCGCGCCTCGGCCGCGCGCGGCGTCGAGCCGTAGGCCTTGAGGAACTCTTCGACGAGTCGCGCGCCGAGGTCGTAGTCCTTGTGCGCCAGCGACGCCCACGCCGCCTCGAACAGCGCGTCGGGCAGCTTCTTCGAGTCCGACGGGATCAAGAAGTAATGATAGAAGGCGTCGTCGTCGCGCCCCTCTTCGTGCGCGATGCGGCCGAGCGCGAGGCGCGCCAGATCCCTGAGCGCGTAGTAGCGCCCGTCGATGTAGAAGCGGATGCGATCGCCCGGCTTGACGTCGGCGATGGCGCAGAACGCGTCCTCGGCGCCGCGCAGATCCTGGCGCTTGACGCGCATGACACCGCGCAAATACAGCGCCGACGAGTAGAAGCGCGACTTCGGCGTCACCTTCGCCAGCTCGTCCTCGGCGCGCTCGTAGTGGTTGCCTTCGTAGAGCGCGCGGCCGTGCAGGTAGGCGAGCTCCTCGTTCACGTCCTCGGCGCCGAGCTTGTCGATCTCGGCGGCGCACGACTCGGTGATGCGCTGATCGAGGCAGACGTCGACGTAGGCGCGCAGCGCGGCGTGGTAGTAGGGCGCCTTCGGCCCGCGCTGCAGCGATCGGGCGAGGTAGCGCCGCGCGGTGGTGACGCCGCCGCCACGCGCCATCGCCAGGCCGAGGCGATACTCGGCGTCCTGAAAGTCATCGCTGTCGCTGAAGTCCTGATAGCGCGGCCCTTCGACGATCGCGTACAGCCGCGCCGCCGCGGCCGCCGGCTGGCCCGCGACCAATTCGTCGTCGGCGCGGCGCACCTCGTCGGCCAGCATCTTGGGCGTCACCGCCGTCTTGTCGACGAGGCCGCGGCGCTCCATCTCCGTCAGGTACGCGCCCGCTTCCGGGGCGGGCTTGGCCCACGCCGGCGCCGCGACGAGCGCGCACGCCCCCGCAACGATGCGGCAGAAGAGGGCGCGCTTCACTTCTGGCGCTCCACGGTCTCGAGATCGGCGCGAACGCGCACGTCGAAGGTGCCCTCGCGCTTCTTGGCGATCTTGGCCGGCCCGTCGCCGGTCTCGTCGACGACGAAGGCGACGTTCGACTGCTTGTTCTCGGCGACATCGACGACGAAGGTGCCCTCGGCGCCGTAGGCCACGCGATCCTCGCCGGTGGCGCCGCACTCGACGCGCACGGCGAGCGTATGTTTGCCGGGCGCCGCGAAGCCGTCGTAGAGCTTGAGCGGATCCTGCGTCTGCGGCGAATCGGCGGTGAACACCGGCTGATCGTCGATCTTGAGCGTCACCTTCTTGATGGGCCAGGCGCGCTGCGCCTTGTACTGGAAGGTGGCGACGATCTTGGTCTTGAAGAGCGCGTCGCCGAGCAGGTGCGCCTTGGCGCGCGAGCGAAACAGCTCGTCGCGCAAGCCGTTGTACTCGGCGTTGAGCGCGTCGAGATCGACGTTGGCCCTGGTCGGCGTCGGCTCCGGCGTGGTCATCGGCGCGGGCGCAGGCGTCGGTGCAGGCGCCGGCGTCGCCGGCGGCGGCGTGGTCTCGGCGTTGGTCGAGCCGGCATCGGCGGGCGCGCTCGTCTCGGCGGGCGGCGGCGTCGTCTCCGCCGGCGGCGGCGCGGTCTCCGCCGGCGGCGGCTTGTGCACCGGATGCTTCTTCCGCGGCGCGGCCCACGCCGTCGTCGACAAAGCGATGATCAGAAGTGCCGTCGTCGTTCGCATTACAACCTCGTCGGCAAGAACACGCTCACGCCGAGCGTCAGCGAGAAATCGTTCACGTACTGGCGCACGTCGAGGATCTGCTGCCGATACAGCTGATCGCGCACGTCGAGGCGCAGCGCCCACGACTTGGACAAGAAGATCTTGGTGCCGATGCCGAACTGCCCGGCCGCGCCGAAGCTGGTGGCGTTGTCGATGATGCCGACGCCGGCGAGGCCGAAGATGTCGAAGTGCACGATCGAGTCAGCGAACATGCGCATCTTGCCGTGCACCGGCGACCACACGAGATCGGTGAACACGAGGTAGACGCGATCTTCCTTGGGCAGGATGGTGACGCCGCGATCGTGCTCGAGGCGCGCCGCCACCGACGAGCGCACGTTCGAGTAGTTGAACGACGCCTCGATGCCCGCGTCCTCGGTCAGATGGTAGGTGTAGGCCGCGCCGACGACGTAGGTGCCGTCGAGCAGATCGCTCACGTAGTAGCCGCCCATCACCGTCAGCTCGTGGCGCGCGGTCTTGACGAAGTCGCGCTCGTCTTCGCGCCGCCCGCGCTTCTCGGCGATGAGCTTGGCCTTCTCGACGGGATCGACACAGGCGGCGGGCGCGGCCCCGAGCGCGGCGTCGTCGGCTGTGGCGGTGCGCGCCAGGAGCAACAGCGCGACGACGAGAAGGCGTCTCACGAGCGCGGCCCCGGAATGAACAGGGACAGCCCGAACAGGCCGACGAGGTTGTTGGTCACGCGCTGGACGGCGACCGCCTCTTGCACCATGACGTAGTCGCGCAGATCGAAGCGCACCGCGAAGAATCGATTGGCGTAGAGCTTGAGCCCGATGCCCACGTCGAACGTGATGCCCTGGATCGTGTCGTTGAACGTGTCGCCCGCGCCGAGCGCCAGGAACAGGTCGCCGTGCGCGATGGCGTGGTCGCTCACGCGCACCTTCAGATGGATCGGCGACCACAAGAAGTTGCCGACGACGATGAAGGCCAGGCCCTTCTTGAAGGTCTCGCCGGCGAAGAACTGCGTCAGCGGCTTCTCTACGGCGAGCGAGAACGGCGTCACCACGAGCGACGCTTCGACGCCGAAGTCCTCACCCGGATAGAACGCTACGGCGCCGCCGTAGTCGTACGACGACGACAACAGATCGCTCGCGTAGAAGCCGCCCCACGCCGACATCTCGAGACGTAGGCGTTTCAGGAAGTCGCGCTTTTGAACGCCCTTTCGCCGGCCGGCGGCGCCGAGCTCGGCGTCCGGATCGAGACACGGCTCATCGGCATGAACGCACGGGAGAAGCGCCACGTACAGGCCCAGCACTGCGGCGAGGCGACGGAAGGTCACGCGGGGCGAGCATACCATGATAATCTTTCACACTGAATGCAGAGTGAGCAGCCCCCACGAACGACGGTCTCGCCCACGGACGTCGCCGTCCGCGCGGCGCGCCAAGTTCGTTTGGCGCAGTGCAAGCTCGTGGTGCTCAAGGGCAGTCAGCGGGGAAAAGAATTCGTCATCTCCGGTGACGTCATCCGCATCGGCAAGGTCGAAGAGAACGACCTCGCGCTGCCCGAGGAGACGGTGTCGCGCGTGCATTGTGAAATCTTGCGCGACAACAAAGGGCACCTGCTCCGCGATCTGCACTCGACCAACGGCACCTTCCTCGACGGCGCCGAGATCAAAGAAGCTTATATAAGACCGGGCTCGATCATCACGGTCGGCACGGTGCAGCTGAAGTTCCAGCCGTTCGAAGAGCGCATCGAGATCCTACCGTCGGACAAAGAGTCACTCGGCGAGATGGTCGGCAGCTCGCTGCGCATGCGCGAGATCTTCGGGCTCCTCGAGCGCATCGGCCCGACCGAAGCGACGGTGTTGATCGAGGGCGAAACCGGCACCGGAAAAGATCTCGTCGCGCGCACGGTCCACGATCTGTCGCGCCGCAAGGACAAGCCGTTCGTCATCGTCGACTGCGGCGCGGTCTCGGGCACGCTCATCGAGTCGGAGCTGTTCGGCCACGAGAAGGGCGCGTTCACCGGCGCGACCACCACGCGGCAGGGCGCCTTCGAAGCGGCGCACGGCGGCACCATCTTCCTCGACGAGCTCGGCGAGCTCTCGCTCGATCTGCAGCCCAAGCTCCTGCGCGTGCTCGAGCAGCGCGAGATCCGTCGCGTCGGCGGCAATCGCACCATCAAGGTCGACATCCGCGTCATCGCCGCGACCAAGCAGGATCTGCGCAAGGAAGTGCAGAAGGGCAAGTTCCGCGAGGATCTCTACTTCCGCCTCTCGGTGGTGCCGATCCACACGCCGGCGTTGCGCGAGCGCAAGGACGACATCCCGCTCATCGTGCGGAACTTTCTGATCGGCATGGCCAAGGGCGGCGCGCCGCCGCGCGAGATCGACGACGCGACCCTGGCGTCACTCGTCGCTCACGATTGGCCGGGCAACGTGCGCGAGCTGCGCAATGTGCTAGAGCGGGGTGTGTATCTGTCTCCGGGGGGCGCGGGTGGGTCAGCCGTGAAGCTGGTATCGATGCCCGCGCCGTCCGCGGAGACGGGTCGGGTGTCGACGCCGAGCTTCGACGAGCTCAAGTCCTATCGCGAGAACAAGGAGCAATGGGAAAACGAGTTCGAGAAGCGCTACCTCACGTGGCTGATGCAGCGCGCGCAGGGCAACATCTCGCGCGCAGCACGCGAGGCGGACATGGATCGCAAGTACCTCCACAAGCTGCTCAAGAAACACGCGATCGTGACCTAGCCGCGGGCGACGTCCTCGTCGTCGAGGACGACCGGCCGTTGCGCCGTCTGCTCGCGTCGGAGTTGGCCGAGCGCGGCTATGCGATCACCGACGTGGCGAGCGTGTCGGAGGCGTGCGCGGCCATCGATCGCCGCCCGTTCGATCTCGTGCTCACCGATCTGGCGCTCGCGTCGGGCTCGGGGCTCGACGTGCTCGCGCACGCGCGGCAGGAGCAGCCCGGCGTGCCGGTGGTGTTCCTGACCGGGCGCGGCACCATCGACGACGCCGTGCGCGCCATGAAGCTCGGTGCCTTCGACTTCCTGCAGAAGCCGCTCGACGCCGAGCGGCTCGTGCTCACCGTCGAGAAGGCGACCGAGGCGGGCCGGCTGCAGCGCGAGGCGCTCTTGTTCCGCCGCGCGCGCGCGTTGCAAGGGCAGACGCGCCCGATGGTCGGCGAGTCGCCGGCGATGCGCGCGCTCGAGGATCAGATCGCCAAGCTGGCGCCGACCGACACGACCGTGCTCATCGTCGGCGAGAGCGGCACCGGCAAGGAGCTGGTGGCGCGCGCGCTGCACGAAGGCTCGACGCGCGCCGAGCGCCCCTTCGTGGCCGTCGACTGCGGCGCGCTCGAAGGCAACCTGCTCGCCTCCGAGCTCTTCGGCCACACGCGCGGCGCCTTCACCGGCGCCTCGGAAGTGCGCCACGGCCTGCTCGAAGAGGCGCACCGCGGCACGCTGCTCCTCGACGAGATCGGCAACCTGCCGCTCGATCTGCAGGCGCGCCTCCTGCGCGTGTTGCAGGAGCGGCGCGTGCGGCCGCTCGGCGGCAACCAGGAGCGCGAGATCGACGTGCGCGTCGTGGCCGCCACCAACCGCGATCTGGCGCGCTCCGTCTCCGACGGGCGCTTCCGGCAGGATCTGTACTATCGCCTCGCCGTGGTCACCCTCGAGGTGCCGCCGTTGCGCGATCGCCCGGGCGACGTGCCGCTGCTCGTGCGCCACTTCGCGCACAAGGTGGGGATGCGCATCGGCCGGCCCGAGATCACCATCGCGCCCGACGTGCTGCGCGACTTCGAGCGCTACCCGTGGCCGGGCAACGTGCGCGAGCTGTCGAACGCCGTCGAGCGCGCGGTCATCCTGGCGACGGATGGCATGGTGCGCCGCGCGGCGCTGCCGTCGGTGCTCGGACGAACGAGCGGAATCGAGCCGCTCGACGCCGCGGTCACGCGCGCCGAGGTCGAGGCGATCCGTCGCGCGCTGCGCGCCTCGCGCTCGCGATCGGAGGCGGCGCGCCGCCTCGGCATCAGCCGCCGCGCGCTCTACGACAAGCTCGCGCGCTTCCACCTCGACTCGTGATCGGCGTCCGTAACCGTACGGATGCGGCAGTCTGCACACCTGTGCGGCAATCTGCACAGTCAATGTTTCCGAACACGGCGTAAGTGACTGACATATCAGCGCTCTCGGTAGACCGACCGATGGTACCCGATTTGCTGTAGATCACGTCGGCTCCGGGGTTCGTGCTAACCGAGGATCCCCCCCCGCGGTCGGCGCGGGCTCCGGGGCCATTTTCATTCACAGCGATCGTTCTGCGGAGCCGCGCGCTACCAGCGCAGGGCGAGGCCGAGCTCGGCGATGAGCGCGTTGACCAGCCCGACGTCGCGGATCTGATTCGGCGGCAGCGGCGTGAGCGGCTGATAGTCGATGAGGTCGACCTTGAGGTTGAAGTCGAGCTGCTCGAAGACGCGCAGGATCTTGCCGCGCTCGTCGGCGTTGTGCACCCAGGCGGCCTTGAAGCCGACGAGATAGTCGCGAAACGGCGACAGCTCGCGGTCGCCGGTGAAGTACTGTCCGACGGGGCCGACGGTTTCGTAGCTCAGCATCTCACCGGCGTCGCGGTAGAAGACCGCCCGTCCCTGCTGGTAGAAGCGGCCGCGCACGCGGAACAGGAGCTGCGGCAGGATCCACTCGTCCCACGAGACCTCGGCGGTGCCCGACTTGATGCCCCACGTGTCGTAGTAGAAGCGGCCGAGGAAGCCGAGCGCGCCGCGCGCGCGCGTGACGGCCAGACGCAGGCGCGCTTGGATGGCCACGCGCTGGCGCAACAGCGGCTCCGACTCCTGCGCCTCGACGGTGCCGAAGAGGCGCACGCGACGATAGGGGTTGGACTGGAAGCCGTCGAGCACCTGGAAGGTAGCCGAGACGTCGGAGAGCAGGATCGGCGTCAGCACCTGGGTCCACGACGCGGCGTAGCTGTCGATGGCAAGCGGCTCCGAGATGATCCCGACGATGTTCTTGAAGCAGCCCTCCGACGAGCCGAGCGAGCGGCGCTCGGTGGGCATCGCGCCTTTGTTGTCGACGTCGCACACCGAGTCGAAGTTGTGCGCGTAGCCGAGGCGGAAGGTGGTGTTCTTGCCCCAGAGATCGACCTTGGCGCCGACGTCGACGGCGTGCGAGCGATAGTCGTTCTCGAAGCCGTAGGTGTAGCCGACGTCGACGGCGGCGGGGCCGAGGCGCAGCTCGGCGCCACCGTGGAAGGCGTGGCGCGTGTCGGAGAAGCGCGTCGCCGACGAGACGGCGTCGAGCGCGGCGCCGTAGGTGCGCGGCGTGGCGCCGGTGACGACGTCGGCTTCGTAGCCGAAGTTGAGCGAGAAGATCGGGTGCGCGTCGACGTTGAGCCCGACGGCGGGGTGGAAGACGTGCAGCGCCTGCTTGTTGGCCGGCTCGGTGAAGTACTCGGCCTTCACCTCGACCTTGTCCTCCGCGCGAACCCTCGTCGCGAACGATAGCAATGCGGCCGCGAGAACCGCGCCGGCGGCAGCAGATCGCAGCGCACGCCCGCAGCGAGGAAGGGAGCGGGCTCCGCGCCCGTGACCGCCCGAGCGAGGACGTACGCTGCGAGATGCTGTCGGCGCCGCGGTTCTCATTAGTTACAGCCGCAGCCTCCGCCCGAGGCGCCGTACCCGCCCGTCGAGCCTTCACGGTTCGACAGGACGTGCTGGTCGTTGGCCGTCTCCATCTCGTCGTAGTCGGGCTGCATGATGCGGTCGGCGAGGTACTCCTTCTCGTCGGCGCGCACGGCGTAGCGGCCGCAGCCGGTCGATGCGAGCCCGAGCCCGAGGCACAGAAGGATCATTGCGATCGTCGTTTTCAAAAGAACACCGCCAATCCGCCCGAGTACTCCTGGCGATTTTCCGTCGAGTTGGCCGTGAAGAAGGTGTAGTTGCGGACGTCGAAGCGCAGGATGATGCGCTTGACCATGATGAACGCGGCGCCGCCGCCGGCGTCGAGCGCGAACTGGGTCTTGCCGGTCTGCGTGACGCCGTTGATCTTGGGGAAGCCGGTGGCGCCGCCGCCGCCGAGCGCGACGAACGGCACGAAGGGGCCGAGCGGCCACAAGAGGATGTCGCCGTCGAGGCCGTAGAGCAGCAGCGAGCCGTCCTTGCCGACCGACTCGCCGATGTGGCCCTCGAGCGCGAAGTGCGCGTCGAGCGTGACCGCGGGGCGGAACATGAACATGCCGTCGCCGCCGAGCGCGCCGCCGGAGAAGGTCAGCCCCACGTGGGACGAGGGAATCGGCGACGGCGCGAAGATGGTCCGCTTGACCGCGGCCCACGCCTTGGACGCCTTCGAGCCTTCGAGATCGACCTCGAAGGGCAGGACCTCCTCGCCGTAGATCCAGCCGAAGCGCCCGTCGGGCAGGACGACGCGGAACCAGTAGCTGGCGTTGCGATCGACGACGGGGAAGACCTCGCCGTGCTCGGCGCGATAGAGCTCGCGATACGAGAAGCCCGGCCCGGTGCGCACCGGCGCGCGCGGCACGATCACGCGCAGCTGCGGATCGGCCCCCGCGCGCGCCGTCGACGGAGTGGCGAAAACAGCGACGACCACGAGCGCCATCACCGCCCCCGCGCGCGCGATCATGATCCGCTCAGCCACATCGTGAAGAGCGCGTCGGCGCCCGCGTGATCGGTGACGATGTCACCCGGCGGATGCGGCGTGCCGCGGCCCGAGGGCACCGCCAGCACCGCCGACGACGTCGGGCTCGAGCAGGTGAGGTTCTGCTCGACGGCGAGGAAGTTCGCCTGCCACGCGTCGGGCCACGTCGACACCGGCGAGCTCGGATCGGGCGCCGCCACCGCGCTGACGTCCTGCAGGCGGAAGAAGCCGTGGCCCGTCGCTGCGTCGTGGCAGTCGGACTGCCCGCACATGTACTGCTGGAAGTACTTCGGCCACACGTCGGTCACGAAGAACGCGGGGTTCGCGTTGCAACCCGCGGGCGGACCGACGTCGGGACCGACATCGATCGTGCAACCCCACAGCGTCGCCGAAGCGACCACGGTGAGGCCGATGAACGTCGCGAACAGGCGCACCTCGCCTCGCAGCATATCCCATCGTCGAAGTCTGGTAAACTCGCGGGCCGTGAACCCTGCGAGATCGATATGTCCGAGCCGCGCAACCTGACCGGCCCGATTCAGCTGCCGCCCGAGGCGCAGCTGTCGGTAACGGCGCCGCATCGCGTGTCGATGCCACTCGTCGGACGCGAGCACGAAATTGCGCAGCTCGACGCGATCTTCGCGCGCGCGGTCGAGTACCAGGCGCCGCAGCTCGTCACCGTCGTCGGCACGCAGGGGACGGGCAAGACGCGCCTCGTCGCCGAATGGCTGGCGCGCCTGCTCGCGCGGCAAGCGGCGGGGACTGCCGGGCGGCCGCGCGTCTATCGCGGGCGCGCCGTGGCCGGCGCGGGCAGCTACGCGCTCATCTCGCGCATCCTGCGCGATCGCTTCGGCATTCACGAGAGCGACGACGAGGCCAAGCGCCACGAGAAGGTGCGCACGCAGCTGGTGCAGGTGTTCAGCGATCGCAGAATGGCCGAGGTCGCGCATTTCCTCGGGCGGTACCTCGAGCTGCGCGATCCGAACGCAGGTGACAACGCCTTCATTCGCGCGATCACGCTGTCGGAGGATCCACGACAAGAGGACCGCATCGCGCGCACGGTGTTGCGCCGCTTCCTCGAGCTCGACGCGGAGCGCACGCCGCTGGTGCTGGCCTTCGACGATCTGCACCTCGGCGACGACGATTCGCTGACGTTGCTCGCCGAGCTGGCGGAGGGCCTCGGCGGCTCGCCGGTGCTGCTCGTGGCCGCGGCGCGGCCGGAGCTGTTCGTGCGGCGGCCGGGCTGGGGCTCGGGGACGGCCGATCATTCGCGGCTCGATCTGCCGCCGCTGACGCGCGTGGAGTCGGAGAAGCTGCTCCGCGGACTGCTCGCCAAGGCGGAGCCGCTGCCGCGCGATCTCGTCGACGATGCCTGCGAGCTGACGCGCGGCAATCCCTTCTTCATCGAGGAGCTGGTGCGCGTGTTCCACGCCAACGGCACGCTGCAGCCGCCGTCGGACGCGACCGGCAAGTGGCGCGTCGACACGCAGCGCGCGCTCGAGGCGACGCTGCCGATGTCGGTCGAGGAGGCGATCCAGGCGCGCATCGCGTCGCTGTCGCCGCTGGAGCGCGGCCTGCTCGAGAAGGCGGCGACGCTCGGCTCGGTGTTCTGGCTCGGTGCGCTCGTGGTCCTGCATCGGCTCGAGCACGAAGAGGGCGAGCGCACCTTCTCCGTCGAGGAGCGGGCGCGCATCGAGGCGGCGCTCGAGGAGCTGGTCGAGCGCGACTATCTCCTGCAGATGCCGGACTCGACGGTGCCGGGCGAGGCCGAGTACATCTTCAAGCACAACCTCGAGCACGACCTGGTGCTCAAGCTGGTGCCGCCGGAGCGCGCGCGCCGTTATTACCGCATCGCCGGCGAGTGGCTCGAGGCGCGGCTGCCCGCCGACGAGCGCGAGCAGACCGGCGAGCAGCTCGAGCACCAGGCGGCGCTCTACGGCAACGGCGGCAATCGCGCGCGCGCCGCGCACTGCTACATCGCCGCCGCCGGTAAGGCGCGGGCGCGCTATGCCAACGACGCCGCCCTCGAGCTCTACGCGCGCGGCCTCGAGCTGCTCGACGCGGAGGACATGCTGGCGCGGGTCGATCCGCTGCACGACTACGGCGACGTCTTGCAGCGCGTGGGCAAGACCAAGGAGGCGCTGGCCGCGTTCGGCAAGATGCTGGAGGCGGCGTGGCGGCTCGACTACACGTCGAAGGCGGGCGCGGCGCACTCGCGCATCGCGCGCGCCCATCGTGCGCTCGGCGACTACGATCTCGCCGACGATCATTTGAACAAGGCGCTGGCGCTGTTCCGTCAGGCCGGCGACACGCGCGGCGTGGCCGGCGTCGAGGACGATCTCGGGCGCGTCGCGTTCCTGCGCGGCGCCTATCCGCAGGCGCTCGAGCGGCACGGGCGCGCGCTCGATCTGCGGCGCGCGCTCGGCGAGAAGCGCTCGCTGGCGCTGTCGCTGCACAACCTGGCGATGGTGCACCAGGCCTCCGGCGCGCACGCCGAGGCGATGATGCGCTTCAGCGAGGCGCTGGCGATCCGCCGCGAGATCGGCGATCGGCCCGGCGTGGTGCAGTCGCTGCAGGCGGTGGCGTCGGCGTGGCGCGACCGCAGCGACGTCAAGCGCAGCCTCGAGGTGCTCGGCGAAGCGCTGTCCCTGGCGCAGGAGATCGGCGATCGGCTCGAGCAGGCGAGCATCCTCACGCGCATGGGCGAGGCGCTCATGAAGCTCGGGCGCGATCCGGAAGCGTCGGATCACCTGGCGCAGGCGAGCGAGCTGGCGCAGGCGTTCGGCGATCGCGCGCTGCAGTCGGAGTCGGCGCGCCTCCTGGCCGAGGTCTACATGCAGCTCGGCGATCTGCGGGCCGCGCGCACCGAAGCGCGCCGCGCGCTCGAATTGGCGGAGAAGGTCGGCTCGCGCACCAACGCCGGCATGGCCCATCGCGTGCTCGGCACGGTGCTGGCCAAGGGCGGCATCACCGACGAGGACAAGCAGCAGGCCGACGTCCACCTGCAGAAGTCGATCGAGATCCTCGGCGACATCGGGCACGAGCTCGAGCTCGGCCGCTCGTACCAGAGCTACGCCGATCTGCTGCACGAGCGCGGCGACGCCGACGGCGCGGCCACGTTCAACGAGCGCGCCACCGAGATCACCGAGCGGCTCGGGCCCAACGAGGCGCCGATCTTCGACGGCAACGGAAACAAGCCGCCGCCGCGCAACCGCGGATAGCCATGGCGCTGCCGGTCCCCGACGACGTCGTCGAGCTGTGCCAGAAGCTGCGCGATGCCGGCTTCGAGGCCTGGCTCGTGGGCGGCGCGGTGCGCGATCTGTTGCGCGGCCGGCCGGCCAAGGACTTCGACGTGGCCACCTCCGCCCAGCCGGCCGAGGTCACGCGCGTGTTTGGGCGCAAGCGGACGATCCCGACCGGCGAGAAGCACGGCACGGTCACGGTGCTCACCGAGCGCGCGGGGCAGAAGGAGCACGTCGAGGTCACCACCTATCGCGGCGAGGGCGCCTACTCCGACGGGCGGCGGCCCGACGACGTCGTCTTCGTGCGCACGCTCGAGGAGGATCTGAAGCGGCGCGATTTTACGATGAACGCCATCGCCTACGATCCGCTCGCCGCCGAGCTGGCCGATCCCTACGGCGGACAGCGCGACCTGGAGGCGCGGCTCATCCGCGCCGTCGGCGATCCGCTCGAGCGCTTTGCCGAGGACGGCTTGCGCGCGATGCGCGCGGTGCGCTTCGCGGCGCAGCACGAATTCGCCATCGATCCGGCCACCGAGCGCGCCATCCCCGAGACCATCGACGTGTTCAAGAAGGTGTCGGCGGAGCGCGTGCGCGACGAGCTGGTGAAGATCCTGTCGTCGCGCGTGCCGTCGGTGGGCCTGGAGCTGATGCGCACGACGGGCCTGCTCGCCGCCACCATTCCCGAGCTGCTCGAAGGCGTCGGCATGCACCAGAACAAGCACCACAAGCACGACGTCTGGCACCACACGCTCGCCGCCGTCGACGCCACCGAGCTGTCGGGTGATCCGCCGTGGCTGGTGCGCTTCGCGGCCCTGCTGCACGACGTGGCCAAGCCGCGCACCGCGGCGCCCAAAGAGGATTCACCGACGGAGAACACGTTCTACCGCCACGAGCACGTCGGTGCCGCCATGGCCGACGACATCGGGCGGCGCCTCAAGCTCGCCAACCACGAGCGCGAGACGATCGTGAACCTCGTCGGCAACCACATGTTCTGGTACACGCCCGAGTGGTCGGACGGCACCGTGCGCCGCTTCATCAGCCGCGTCGGCGTCGAGCACATCGACGGGCTCTTCGCGCTGCGCGCCGGCGACGTGCGCGCGCGCGGACAGGGCGAGGAGCCGGGCAGCGAGATCGACGAGCTGCGCGGCCGCGTGCGCGACGAGATCGCCAAGGCCTCGGCGCTGAAGATCACCGACCTCGCCGTCGGCGGCGGCGACGTCATGGAGGTGCTCGGCTGCAAGCCGGGGCGGATCGTCGGCGACGTGCTGCGCGCGCTCCTCGAGCGCGTCCTCGACGACGACACGCTCAACACCCGCGAGCAGCTGCGCGCGCTCATCCCCGAAGTCGCGCGCGCGGCGCCGCCGGCGACGAAGCCGTCGTGAACGACATCGTCGAGAGCATCATCTCGGCGGCGACCGACGTCGAGCGCTTCCGTCCCGACCCGGTGCCGCGCGAGCTCATCGACCGCATCGTCGCCGCCGCCACCACCTGGCGGCCGCCGCGCTTCTCGGCGCCGCCGTGGCGCGTGATGGTCGTCGTCGGCGAAGAGCGCGAGCGCCTCATTGCGCGGCTGGCCGAGGCGCTCGGGCGCCATTGGGGCTCGACGTCGGCCGGCCCGCGCGGCCTCGCCGCCGAGAGCGTGCTGCAGGCGCCGGTGCTCGTGCTCGTCTTCTCGATGGTGCCGCCGGCGGAGGGCGCCGAGGCCTTCGGCGTGGTCGCCGGCGCCGTGCAGTCGATGGTCCTGCTCGCGACGTCGAACGGCCTCGGCACGCATCGCATCCCGTCGGCGCACATGGTGCCCGAGGCCGCGCTCGACTACGCCGCCGAGTTCCTCGGCCCGCAGATCCGCGGCGGTGATCTGGTCACGTTGCTCGCCCTCGGCTGGCCCGCCGCCGATCGTCCGATCCGCCCCGTCTCCGTCGGCATCGAGCCGGTGTGGGTGGGGCAGGGCGCGCCGCCGCTCGACGACATGCCGTCGACACCCTCGGACGATCTGCGCCCGCCCGCCGACGTCCTGCGCGCGCACGGCCGCGAGCGCGTGCTCGTCGTCGATCCCTATCCGTACAACCGCGCGCTCCTCGAAGCGCAGCTGACGCGCGCCGGCTACGAGGTCGAGGTCTTCTCCGACGGTGCGTCGCTCCTGTCGCGCGTCGAGGAGTCGGGCACGCCGGCGCTCTACATCGTCTCCGATACGCTGCGCGACACGCACGGCTTCGAGCTGGTCCGCCGGCTGACCGGCGCCGGCGAGGAGAAGCGCGCGCCCGTCATCGTCACCGCCGCACGGCGCGACTCGGCCTTCCGCATCGCCGGATTGTCGGCCGGCGTCGACTACTACCTGCGTAAGCCCGTCAACGGCGTCGAGCTGTTCACCGCCGCGCGCATCCTCGTCGACCGCCACCGCCTCGTCGACGATCTGCGCCAGGCGCTCGGCGAATTGCGCGCCACGCAGGGCCGCCTCGTGCAGCACGCCAAGATGGCCGCGCTCGGGCAGTTGGTCGCCGGCGTGGCGCACGAGATCAACACGCCGCTCGCCGCCGTGGTCAACAACAACGATCTCTTCCTGCGCATCTTCTCGCGCATGCGCGCCGGACGCATCGAGGAGCGCGATCTGGCCGCCATCGAGGATCTGTCGCGCGTGACGCGGCTGGCCTGCGCGCGCATGAGCGACATCGTGCGCACGCTGCGCACCTTCGCGCGGCTCGACGAGGCCGACGTCAAATCGGTCGACCTGCACGAAGGGCTCGAGTCGACGCTGGTCCTCATCGCGCACCTCACCAAGAGCGGCATCACCGTCGAGCGTCACTACGGCGAGCTGCCGCGCGTCGAGTGCCACCCGAACCAGATCAACCAGGTGTTCATGAACCTGTGCGTGAACGCCTGTCAGGCGATGGGCTCGAGCGGCACGCTGACGATCACGACGTGCGCGCATGACCGCGGCGTCGAGGTGCGCGTCAAGGACAGCGGCGTCGGCATCCCGCGCGACAAGCTGTCGCACATCTTCGATCCCGGCTTTACCACCAAGGGCGCGCCGCTCGGCACCGGCCTCGGGCTGTCGATCGTCTACCAGATCGTGGAAGGGCACGGCGGCGAGATCGCCGTCGAGAGCGAGCCCGGCATCGGCACCGAGTTCACCGTGCGCCTGCCGGTGCACCACGTGCGCGGCGACGGCCACGACCACGCGCACTGAGGCGCGCGCCGCTCAACGGGGCGGCTGATAGTCGCCGAGCCAGCCGAGCACGCGCGCGAGCAGCTCGTGATCGACGAGCCCGGCCGCCAGCCGCTGCCGCGCGTCGCGCGCCGTCTCGAAGAACTGCGCCCACAAGAGCTTCGACGGCGCCACGCGATGCATTCCCTGCTTCTCGAACAGCGAGCCGAACAGCGCCTCGCTCATGCGCTCGTCGAGATCCTGCGCGCGCAGCATCATCTTCGCCGTCGCCGTCTGCAGCACCTGGCGATCTTCGTTGGGCAGCTCGTCGAACGCGCGCGTCGCCACCACCATGCAGCCGACGAGGTAGTCCATCGGCAGCTCGGTGAAGTAGCGCGCCTGCGCCGACCACTGAAAGGCGAGCGCCGCCGCGGGCAGCGCCGAGAAGCCGTCGATCTCCTGCTTGTCGAAGGCCGTGCCGGCGGCCTCGAGCGGCAGCGCCACGATGTTGAGCCCGGCGCCGCGGAGGAGCTCGATGGCGACGTCGTCGAGATCCCAGCGCCACAGGCGCGCGCGCTTGAGATCCTCGAAGGTGCGGATCGGCTCGCGCGTGAACAGCACCGACGCGCCGAGCATGCTGTAGCCGAGGTTGACGAGCCCCGACTTGCGGAACTCGTCGTCGGCGATCGGACGCAGGTGGCTGAGCACGTAGGCCGCCTGATGGCGATCCTGCACGATGCCCGGGATGCGCAGGATGCGCAGCGCCGGGGCCGCGCGCGTGCACAGCATACCGCCCGAGGCGGTGCCGTCGAGTTGCCCCTGGCGGATGCGCCGCTGCACCGTGAGCTCGTCGCCGCCGATGGCGCCGAAGTACCACTTGATGCGCAGCCGCCCGTTGGTGCGATCCTCGACCTCGCGGGCGCCGGCGCGCAGCTCGCGCGCCCAGGCGGTGCCGTCGGGCGCGACGGTGGCCATGCGCAGCACGACCGGATCGGCTCGAGCGGTGCCGAGGGTCGCGACAACGAGCGTGAAGGCGAGGAGTGGGCGCACGGTCAGAGTGTAGACACCGAAGGCTAGCGACGCCGGATCTCTCCCGCGGCGGCGAGCACACATGGCTCGGCACCCACGAAGAGCTCGAGGTCGAAGGTCACGTCCTCGTCGGCGGCGCAGGCGCTGATCTTGCCGAGCAGCTCGGCGACGGCGCGCTGATCGGCCGCGCGCCGCGCCGGTGTCGCCGCGGCCAGCGCCAGCCCGTCGGCGCGCGTGAGCGGTACGAGCGCGCAGGCGCTGCCGACGCGCATCGTCGCGCCGAGGCCCTTCTCCGGCGCCACCTTGATGCGCACGCGCGGCACCTCGGGGAAGCGCTCGCGCACCATGATCGACGGCGCCTCGCCGAGCATCAGCGCCGCGATGCGCTTGACGTCGGCCATGCTGTCGGCGACGCGCTCGTCGCCGGGGATGGCGACGAGGCAGGGTACGCCGATCTGCTTGGCGAGCTTGACCGCGCCCGTCGGCGTGTTGGTCGGCGCCTGGCGCGTGACCCGCGCGCCGTAGGCCTTGAGGATGCGCTTGGCGTCGTGATCGCTGAGCACGCCGTCGCTCTCGTACCGCACGCGCGCGGCCAGCTCCTTGTCGATGCGCGGCCGCGTGCGCCCGCTCTCGCTTTCGGCGACCGGCGCCGCCAGCGCGACGAGCAGCGCGCGCAGATGCTCGGGATGGCGCAGATCGGCCGAGAGCAGCTGCGCACCCCCGCTTTGAACGGCGCGCGCCAGCTCCGACGGCATCGTGCCGGCGACCAGCACCACCGGTTTTTGCGCCGCGGCCGCCACCGCGATCGCCGCGTCGAGCTCTTCGGGCGCGCGCTCGTCGACGGCGACGACGCGCGCCTCGAGCGCCGCCGCGCGCACCTCGTCGTCGACGTAGGCGCGCCCGCCGCCGACCACGATCACCTCGACCGCCGCGCCCGGCTCGACGCCGGCGTCGTAGAGCTGCACGTGCGCGAGGAACGATCCGAGCCCACCGTCGACGACGACGGCGCCCGCGCGCCGCGCCACCGCGCGCGCCAATGCGTCGCCGCCCCACACGACGGTCGGCTTGGCGCCGAGCACCGAGCGCAGCGACGCGCCGGTCGCGCCCGGCCCGAGCACCACGCCGAGCGCGCTGGTCATCAGATCGGCCGTCAGAAACGCGAGCGTCTCCGCCGGATCGCCGTCGCCCACCGACACGATCCACGACAGGCCGAGCCCGCGCGCCAGCGCCAGCGGCGCCACGTCGGGCAAGGCGTCGCGCGCCGGCACGACCAGCCCGAGCCCACCCGCGCGCGGCAACGAAGGCAGCGGCGCATCGAACGCCGCCACCTGCCCGTGCACGTTCACGAAGCCGAAGCTGCGCGGCCCCAGCGTCCCGGCGAAGCTGCCCAGGCCCACCGACGGCGCATCCTCGGGTGGCCGCGCCGCGCCGATCCACGCCGCCGCGTCGCCCGCGACGGCGCCGCCGTGAAGCGCCAGGTTGCGCGCCACGCGCTCGGTCGACGCGCCCAGCCGAAAGCGCCGCGCCGTCAGGAGCGCGTAGAGCGGCGTGTCCGTCGGCCCGCGCGTCGGCGGCAGCGCGTCGTCGCCCGGTTTGCGCGCGCGCGCCATCAGCCCTTGCCGCCGCCGCGCACGAGCCCTTCGGCGCGCAGCTGTGCCACCAGCGCGGCGATGCTCTCGAAGCGCCGCGGCTTCGCCGTCGGCCCCTTGGCCGGCTTGGTGGCAAAGTGCTTGCGGTAGCTCAGCTCGGCCGCGCTCAGCCCGACGCTCGACAGCGTCCACGCGTCGACGGCCACGTCACTCGTCGCGCTCGCGTCGGGCGCCGGCGCCTCGCCGAGGAGCACGCACGCCAGCGCCGGCAGCGCCGCCGCGTAGCTGCGCACCACGTCGCGGGCGCGCCGCTTGGCCACCAGCTTGCCGTCGTCGAGCGCGACCGACACCACCTGCCCGAGGAGCGGCACACCCAATCGCTCGGCCACCGCCGGCCCGACGACGCCGCGTCCGCGATCGCCCGCTAGGATCACCGTCGGTGTCGCCGCAAGATCGCCGAGCGACTTCACCGCCGCCGCCAACGTATAGGCGACGCCGAGATAGTCCGTCGTCTCGAGCCCGGGATCCCACAGCCGCACCAGCTTCTTCGCGCCCGCCGCGCCCGCCGCGCCCAGCACCGGCGCCGCGTCCGCTTCCTTGGCCACCGCGATCGCGGTCGTCTCGCCGAGCGCCGTCGCCGCCCGCACCAGCGCCACGTCGCTCGCACGCTTGCACAGCACGATCGCGCGCGCGCTCATCGCTTGCCCTCGCCGCCGGCTTTGCCCTCGCCGCGAGCTTTGCCCTCACCGCGGGCTTTGCCCTCGCCGCCGGCTTTGCCGTCCCCGCCGAGCGCCGCCGCCAGCTCCGTGGCCAACGCCGCCGGCTCGCCCGCGACCACGTAGTCGGCCTCGTCGCCGCCGCCGAGCTGCACGCGCCGCTCGATCGCGCCCGACGCCGGGCAGGGCCGCCCCAGCGACACCACCAGGCGCGCACTCGCCGGCTCGTTCGCCGTCGCCACCGCACCGCCGAGCGCCGTCGCCAGCGTCGACGCCGCCGCGCGCGCGCCGTCGTCGGCGAGCACCAGCGCCCGCGGCCGCGCATCGGCTTCCCAGCCGAGCTCGTCGAAATCGGCGCCGCGCCCCGACGTCGCCACCACCTCGACCTCGGCCTCGTCGTCGCCGGTCGCCGCCACGTAACGCCCCGCCGGCACCGTCGCCACCACCGCGAACTCGAGCTCGCCGTCGATGGTGCGCGCGTTCGCGCCCGCGCCTTCGAACAGCGACAGCGCGCCGCCCTTGGCCTCGATCCACGCCTCGTGCAAAAAGGCCGCGCCGATGCGCGCCGCCGCGCGCGCCGCCACCTCGCGCGCCGTCGGCGTCGCGCCGAACAGGAGCAGCGACGGCGACAGCAGATCGCACACCGCCGCCAGCGCCGCCCCGTGCGTCCCCCAGCGCAGCTCCTCGCCGCCGCCGAGCGTCTCGTCGGTGGCGATCACCACCTTGTCCGCGCCGTGCGAAGCCAACATCGCCACCAGATCGTCGTCGCTCCAGCTGGGCGCCCGCGGCAGCGCCACCACCGCGTACAGCGTCGCGCCGAGCTCCGTCGACACGCGCCGCGCCTGCCCCAAGACCTCGAGCGACACCGGCAGCGCGCGCCCCTCGAACAGCTCGACCACACAAAGCACGTTGGCCACGGCAATTACCGCGCGAGCTGTCCGCCGTCGAGGACCACCACCGAGCCCGTCATGTAGGCGGCGGCGTCCGACGCGAGATAGACGACGAGCGGCCCGAGCTCCTCCGGCTGCCCGACGCGACGAAGCGGGATGTGCCCCACGATCTTCGGCCCGATCTTGACGTCATCGAGCACGTGCTTGTTGAGGTCGGTGCGAAAGTATCCCGGCGCGATCGCGTTGACGGTGATGCCGTGCCGCGCCCACTCGACGGCGAGCGCCTTGGTCAGCCCGACCACCGCGTGCTTCGACGCGCAGTACGCCGTCAGGTCCGGCTCGCCGCCGAGGCCCGCCACCGACGCCATGTTGATGACCGCGCCCTTGCGTTGCGCCACCATGTGCGCGCCGAACGCGCGCGCGCACAAAAAGGCGCCGATGACGTTGACGTCGAGGACGCGGCGCAACTCCGCGATGTCGAGGTCGAGCAGCGGCCCCGTCGGCGCGATGCCCGCGTTGTTCACCAGGACATCGACGCGCCCGAACGTCGCCAGCACCAACGACGCCGCCTCGTCGACGCTGTTCTCGTCGGTGACGTCGCACGCGCACGACAGCACCTTGCGCCCGGTGGCGTCCTCGATCTCGCGCGCCATGGTGACGAGCTGATCTTCGGAGCGCGCGAGCAGGGCGACGTCGGCGCCGGCTTCCGCCAGCGCCCACGCCGCCGCCGCACCGAGACCGCGACCACCGCCGGTCACGACCGCGACTTTCCCGTCGAGCTGCAATGCGATCACGCGACGCGAATCGTATCGCGTGCTTAGAGAGGCGTCAAAAAAGCGAGGAGGGCACTTCTAGACCATCCGTCGGGTACCACCCACGCCGCGCACGAAATGGAGGACGATCGCGACGAGCGCCAGCACCAACAGGATGTGAATGGCGGCCGACGCCACATGATAGACGCCAAAGCCGAGAATCCAGGCGACGCCGAGGATGACTGCGAGCAAGAGCAACATGGCACTCCTCCTTTGTCCAAAAGGAGTGCACGTTTGCGGCCAAGTGCCGCTGGTTACGCCGCTTACTCCAGGCCGTGCTTGCGCTTGATCTGGTCCATCGCGCGCTTGTACTCGAGCTCCCAGGCCTGGGTGCCTTCCTCGAGGTTCTTGATGCGATTGCGCACTTCCTGATCGAGCTCCTCGTCGACCATCATGTGCTTGCGCAGGATGTCGCGGACCTTCTTGCGCAAGACCACGTCGTCGGCGAACACCTCCTCGACGTGCGCCGAGGCCATGAAGCTCTCGAGGATCTGGTTGGCGATCCACGCGGTCGCCTCTTCGCCGAGCGCGAACTGCTTCTCGTCGGCCATGGCGCGCTTGAGCTTGCCGAACTGGCCGTAGGGCAGGTTGCGCTGCTCCATCAGATCCTTCGCTTTATCGGTCAGCTCGCGATCGAGCCTCACGTATTCCTTGAGGATCGCTTCGACGTCGAGCTGCGCCTCGTGGGCTTCCCCGACCTCGATGTCGCCGTCGGTCGAAAGCGTGCGGATCATCTCCTCGGCGATGGTGGCGATCTTGCCCGTGTACAGCTTCACTGGTTGGCTCCTTCGGCCGCGAACCATAGGCCGCGGGTACAACCGCGTCAAGGTAAGATGCCCCAAAACGAGAAGGAAAAGATGAGCCAAAACAGCCCACGGGCCGAGTCGGTGACGGGAGCGACGCGCACCCGCAAGCTCGTCGTCGCGGCGCTCTGCCGCGACGAGAACGGACGCATCCTCCTCACGCAGCGTCGGGCCGATCAGCCGATGCCGCTCAAGTGGGAGTTCCCCGGCGGCAAGGTCGAGCCCGGCGAAGCGCCCGTCGACGCGCTCCGGCGCGAGCTGCAAGAAGAGCTCGGCTGCGCCGCGCGGATCGGCCGCATCGACGACGTCGTGTTCCACGCCTACGCAGAGTTCGATCTCTACATGCTCGTCTACGCCACCACGCTCCTCGGCGCGCCGCGGCCCGTCGAGGTCGCCGACGCGCGCTGGGTGCCGCCCGCCGAGCTGCGCGGCTACGACGTCCTGCCCGCCGATGTCGCGATCGTCGCGCGCCTCGCCGACGAGGCGGCGGCCCCATCCAATCCGCCGAATTCCGGAGAAACACGGTAAAATGCCGGAGTGTCAGGGGTCCTCGCCGAGGTCACGTTCGGCCCGCAGTCGCTGCCGCCGGTGGTCGGCGCCTGCATCGGGCTGGCGATGGCGCTGTTCCTCGCGCTCAAGCCGGGCGAGCCGCGCGTACGGCTGTGGTTCGCGGTCATCGCGTTCCTCTCGGCGATCTGGTCCTTCACCGTCGCCATCGCGCTCGCCGCGCGCACGGCCGAAGCCGCGGAGCCGGCGGCGCGCATCTCCTACGCCGCCATCGCGCTCGTCGGCCCGTGCGCGCTCAGCTTTTCGACCGAGCTGATCCATTCGCGCTCGCGCTGGCGGCTGCCGTCGGCGATCGTCTCCATCGTCGCGGCCGTCATCTGCTTGTCGTTCCCGTCGCTGACCCCGGTGGCGCCGCGCCCGACGGGCGGCTACTGGCCGGTGCCGTCGCCGACGGTGTTCGTGGCCGGCCTGGCCTCGGCGCCGCCCTTGTTCTACGGCATGTGGCTCATGCGCGAGGCCGGGCGCGCGCTGCCGCCGTGCCGCCGCCGCCGTCAGCTCGCCTGGGCCTTCGCCGCGCTCGTGCTCGGCACGCTCGGCGGGCTCGATCTCAACACCGTCTTCACGCGCGTCTACCCGACGGGCTGGGCATGGTGCGCGCTCTCGTCGGTGACGCTGTTCTACGCCATCGCCCAGCACCGCCTGATGGCGACGCGCACCTTCATCCGCCAGGCGCTGCTCGGCTCGGTCGCCGTCGGCGCCGGCGCCATCATCGTCGCCTTCGTCGTCGTGGTCATGCCCGACGCGCTCGACGGCGGCTGGCCGCTCGTCGGCGTCACGCTCGCCATGTTCACCGCGATGCGCATCTGGACCAGCGTGGTCGAGCCGTCGCTGTCCTATCTCTTCGGCTGGCGCCGCCGCCGCATCGAGGGCGCGTTCGCCGAGTTCGAGCGCCGCTCGCTCGAAGCCCGCTCCACCGACGAGGTCCAGCTCTGCCTCGGCGAAGCGCTCAAGGACGCCTTCGACGCACACCTCAACCGCGTCCTGCCCGCCGAGCGCGATCGCGCCGGCGAGCACACCAGCCTCGCCGTCGCCGAAGCGGCGCTGCGCGAGAGCGGCATGCCCATCCTGCGCGATCTCATCGACCTCGAAGACGCGCGGGCGCCGCGCCTGCTCGACGCGCTCGATCGCCTCGGCGCCGACGCGCTGTTGCCGCTGTCGCGCGACAAGCAGCTGCAGGCCATCGCCGTCGTCAGCGGCGCCGCGCTCTCGCCCGCCGACGACGTCCTCGCCGACGAGCTGCGCCGCATGGGCCACCGCGCCGCGCTCGCCTGGGTCAACGCGCGCCTCTACCACGAGGTCGCGCGCCGCTCCGCCGGCCTCGAGGCGCAGGTCCGCCTGCGCACCGCCGAGCTCGAGGAGGCGCTCTCGGAGCTCAAGAGCGCGCAGGCGCGCCTCGTCGAGGCCGAGCGCAGCTCGTCGCTGGGCCTCCTCGTCGCCGGCGTGTCGCACGAGATCAACAACGCGCTCAACATCATCCACGCCAACACGCCGTCGCTCATCCGCTACAGCCAGCGCTACGACGCCCTCGTCGACGAAGTGCGCGATCCCGAGGTGCAGAACGCGCGCACGCTGCTACCGTACGCCATCTCCGCGCTCACCGACGCCACGCGCCGCACCCGCGCCATCGTCGAGGACCTGCGCAAGTTCGCGCGCCCCGACACCGAGCGGCGCTTGGTGCGCGTGCAGGAGGGCCTCGACGCCGCGCTCAACCTCCTGCGCCGCCGCACCGACGGGCGCCTCGATGTCGCGCGCGTCTACTCCGGCACCGCCAGCGTCGACGGCTACCCGGGCCAGCTCAACCAATGCTTCTTCAACCTGCTGCTCAACGCGGTCGAGGCCGCGCGCTCCGAGATCTGGGTCGTTTTGCGCCAGCGCGAAGAATCGGGCGGCATGGAGCTCATCATCAGCGACGACGGCGAAGGCATCGAGTTCGCCGATCAGGATCGCGTCTTCCAGCCGTTCTACACCACCAAGCCGAAAGCGGCGGGGCTCGGCCTCACCGTCTCGCGCGCGATCGTGCAGCGCCACGGCGGCTCGCTCACGCTGCTGTCCGAGCCGGGCGACGGCGCCACCGTGCGCGTGACCTTGCCGCCGTCGGCGCCCGAGCGCGACGACGCCCGCGGGGGAACATGAGCGGACGCGTCCTCATCTACGACGGCGACACCGCGCGCCTCGGCCGCCTGGCGCAGGCCGTCACCCTCGCCGGCGGCGAGCCCTTCGAAGTCTCGAGCGCCGCCGCCGCCGTGCGCGCCGCCGCCTCGTGCGAGCTGGTGCTCCTCGCCGGCGAAGAGGGCATCGGCGCGCTCGCCGCCATCTCCGCCGCGCATCCGACGCTGCCGCGCATCACCATCGTCGGTCCAGTCAACGCCGCCGACGCCGAGCGCCTCGTCATCGCCATCCGCGGCGCGCTCGTACACCATCGTCCGTCCGCGCCCGACTTCGAGACGCTCACGCGCGATCGCCTCACCGGCGCGATCGGCTGGCACTACTTCCGCCTGCGGCTCGTCGAGGAGCTCGACCGCGCCGCCCGCTACAACCGCGCGCTCTCGCTCCTCCTCGTCGATCTCGACGATCTGCGCGGCCTCAACGATCGCCTCGGCCGCGCCGCCGGCGACTTCGCGCTCGCGCAGGTGGCCACCGCGCTCATCTCGGGCGCGCGCTCGGTCGACTTCGTCGGCCGCTGGGCCGGCGGCGCCTTCGCGCTGCTCCTGCCCGAAACCGCCGTCGGTGCCGCCTACGGCCTCGCCGAGCGTCTGCGCGCCGATCTGGCCGCGCGCCGCCTGCCCGCGCCGCCGCAGCTGCTGCACCCGAGCCGCCCGCTGCGCGTGACCATGAGCTGCGGCGTCGCCTCCTTATATAAAGACGGCACCGCGCACGCCGGCACCCTCGTGGCGCGCGCCGACCACGCGCTCTGGCGCGCCAAGCTCGGCGGCCGCAACCGGTCGATCGTCGACTGAGGCCGCCGGTGAGGCGTCATTAATATGGGCGGCCTTTCGCTCCACGCCACGACCTGGATGGGCGCCTACTTCGCCTCGGGCGTCCTCGGCATCGTGCTCACCTCGCTGGTCAACGCCCGTGGACGCGGGCCGGTGCGCACACAGCTGGCGCGCCTGTTGACCGGCGTCTCGGGCATCCTCTTCACCACCGGCTTCGTCTTCGCCGCCGACAACGAGCCGACCGCGACCGCCGCCGTGCGCTTCTCGCAAGCGGTGGTCGTGTGGCTGCCGTACCTCGGCATCCGCTTCGCCAGCACGCTCTCGCGCAAGCGCATGCCGGTGCTCACGCGCCTGACGCTCCTGACCGCGCCGATCGCCTCGGGGCTGAGCATCGGCACGCCGTGGGTCATCGCCGGCTCGCGCCACTACAGCTACGGCTACGCGGGCGTCGCCGGGCCGCTCTATCCGCTCGTGCTCGCCGAGATGCTCACGCTCAACGCCGTCCCGCTCGTGCTCTTCGACGCGCTTCGGCACGAGAAGCGTCAGCTCGAGCGGCGCCAGCTCAACAACGTGCTCGCCGCCGCCGCCGTCGGCATGTTCGCCTTCATCGACATCCTGCCGCTGGTCGGCATCGACGCGCCGCCCATCGGTTGGATCCCGCTCGACGGCGCCGCCGCCGGCCTCCTGCTGGCGATCGTGCGCCACCGCTTCCTCGACATCCGCATGGCGCTGCAGCGCACGCTGTGGTGGATCGCCTCCACCGTCGCCGGCGGCGCGCTTCTGTGCGCCATCGCCTGGCCGCTCGGCCACCTCGCCGGCGGCCGCCGCCTGCCGCTCATCCTCGTCGTGTCGGCGCTCCTGCTCATCATGCGCGTCTGGCTCGGCATCGGTCAGGCGCGCCTCGACCGGCTCATCGGCCGCCGTCGCCGCGACCTCGACGCCGAGATGGCGCAGCTCACGGACTCGGCGGCGACGCTGCAGACCACCGAGGAGCTCGGCCGCGCCGTCGATCGCTTCCTGGCCGCGCTCGACCGCCGCCTCTCGGCGCTCGTCGTGCTCGAGCCCTCGGGCCGCGCGCGCGTCACCTGGTCGGCGTGGGGCTCGGTGCCGGCGCCGGCGCGCAACTCGCCCTTGTTCGCCGATCTCTTCCAGGCGCGCCTGCTCGTCTCGCGCGACCAGGTGCGCAACTCCGGCTCCGTCGAGATCCAGCGCGCCTGCGTGCGCTGGGGCGCCGAGTACATCGGCCCGCTCATCGACGGTGACGAGCTGCTCGGCCTCATCGCCATCGCGCCCAAGGCCGGCGGCGGCCTCGCCGACGCCCTCGAGCTCGAATCGCTCGATCGCATGTGCGTGACCATCACCGCGGCGCTCGCCTCGGCGCGCCTCTACGAGCGCCTCCGCGGCCTGCACGACGAGCTCGAGGAAAAAGCCGAGGCGCGCTCGGTCTCGCTCGCCAAGGCGCTCCGCGATCTGCGCGGCGCCGAGCAGCGCCTGGTGCAGTCGGAGAAGCTGGCCGCGCTCGGCCAGATCGTCGGTGGCGTCGCCGCCGATCTCGCCGACGAGGTCCGCGGCGTACACACCCGCGTCGCCGAAGTCCGCGCCCACACCGAGACGGTCGCCCGCGCCGTCGCCGCGCGCCTCGCCGAGGATCCCGCGCTCGCCGACGAAGAGCTGCGCGACATGTCGCGCGACCTCGGCCCGCTCCTCGACGCCGTCGGCGAAGGCGGCCGCCGCGCGCTCGCCATCGCTGACGACCTGGCGCGCTTCGCCCCCTCGGACGACAGCGAGGACGCCCCGCGCGAGCGCAACAGCGCGCGCCTCGAGGAGCTGGTCGACGCCACGCTCAAGCTCTGCGCCGGCCACCTGCGCCAGGTCTCGGTCGTCCGCCAGTACGACCCGGCGCTGCCGCCCGTCGCCGTCGAGACCGGCCCGCTCGGCCAGGTCGTCCTCAACCTCGTCCTCAACGCCACGCAGGCCATGCGCGGCGTCGGCACGCTCACGCTCGCCACGAGCCGCTGCACGCTCGACGGCCGCGACGGCGCCGAGCTCGCCGTGCGCGACACCGGCCCGGGTATCGAGCCCGAGATCCTCCCGCGCATCTTCGAGCCCTTCTTTTCGACCAAGGGCCACACGCTCGGCACCGGCCTCGGGCTCAGCGTCAGTCACAGCATCGTCGAGCGCCACGGCGGCCGCATCCACGTCGAATCCGCGCTCGGCGCCGGCACCACCTTCCGCGTTCAGCTCCCGCTTTGACCCGACCTCGGCCGCGGCCGGGTGGGGCAGTGCAACCGCACTTTACCGGTGGGGTGAGGAGTCTCCCCCCCAAGAGGGGAGGTCTGTAGTTCCACTGAGGACAGTCGACCCCGTCCTATCGCGCACTTCCGTGCACTTTTTCGCTGGCGCGCAACTTGAAGTGTGGGCCTGGCGACACCGAACGACAGACCAAGGAGCCCGCGATGCGCCGTAGACACCTGATCCTCCCGATCGCTTTCGCCGCCATGATGGGCGGCTGCCTCGGCTCGTTCGGTTCACCGGGCGAAGGCACCGGCAGTCAAACCGGCACCGGCACTGGTGACGGCACCGGCAGCGGAACCGGCACCGGCACCGGCAGCGGTGACGGCGTCGCCGGCAACCCGACGCCCACGCCCGATCCGACGCCGACCATGCCCCCCGCGGAGCAGGGCAGCATGACCGCCGCGCTCGACAAGGCGACCGACAGCATCCGCCTCAACGAGACCAAGAGCTACACGCTGACGCTCACGCCCGCGGGCGGCCTCACCGGCGGCGTCACGCTGGCGCTCGACAACCCGCCGGCCGGCGTCACCGCCGTCTTCACGCCGGCGACCGTCAACATCACCGACGCCAACCCGGTGACCGTGCAGGTCGCGCTCAGCGTCGCCTCCGATGCCACCTCGACGACGTCGTCGACCGTCGGCATCAAGGCGATCTCGGGCGACATCAACGCCGCGGCGAGCCTGGGCCTGACCATCCCGGCCGAGCTGCTCATCCAGATCGCCAAGGGCGTCGCCATCGGCACCGCGGCCTCGCCGAACTCCACCGCCTTCGGCTTCTCGGGCACGATGAACGTCAAGTTCGTGACCGGCCTCAAGATCACCTTCATCAACAACGACGCCATCAACCACGAGATCCACGCGCAGGGCTCGGCCAACACGGCCGGCATCGCGCACGAGACCGGCCCGCTCATGGCCAACGTCGGCAACGTCTATACGTCGACGATCAACGCCCCGATCCTCATCAAGGCGGGCGATTGGCGCTGCCACATCCACTCGAACATGCTCGGCTTCAACATCAACATCCAGTAACGCGCGCGCGACACCGCGCCACGGGCCCCCGAGTCTTCACGATCGCGGGCCCGTTTTTTTTTTCAGCGGCCGTAGATCACCCAGCCCGCCTGATCCGACGTCACCACCAGATCCTGCTTGCCGTCGCCGTCGACGTCGAACTTGAGCGCGCTCTGGATCGTCTTGCCGAAGCGCGTGTCCGACGGTGACGGGCTCGTCAGCGTCCCGACCTTCGTCAGCGGCCGCCCCGCGAACAGGTCGATCTCCCCCGGCCCGTTGATCATCGACATCGCCGATACCGCCAGCGCCGCCTGTCCATTCTTGTAGTTGTTGAAGCAGCCGATCGCCGCCGGCTGCATCGACGGCACATCGAAGCTGTTCGCGGTCGCGTCGCCGAGCGGCATGTTCGCGGTCGCCACGATGCCGGTGGCGCTGCCGTAGTAGACCTCGCCGTGCTGCATCGCCTGCGCGGTCCACGCCGGCAGAAGGCCGATGTCGCCGTAGCCATCGTTGTCGACGTCGCAGCCGGCGGCGTCGCGGCCCCAGTGATAGCGATCGTTCCCCGCCGACGTCGGCGCCCAGTAGTGCGTGAACGTGGTGGCGTCGCCGCCATTGAGCATCGGCGCCATCGCGCGTCCCGGGATCACGCGCAGCCCGCCGCCGGTCTGCGTGGTGCCCGCGGTGCAGCCCGTGCCGCCGGGGTTGTTGATGCCGGGGTCCTGCTCGACCCAATCGGCGAGCCCGTCCTTGTTGAAGTCGACCATCGCGATGCTGATCGTCGCGCCGCACGTGCTGCCCTGGTTGGGGAAGTCCTGCGCGTTGCCGCCGCCCGGATCCATTACGTTCACGCGCGGCCCGCCGTTGAACAGCACCGCCGTCGGCCCGTTGACCTGCCAGACCGTCGCGATGTCGGTCTTGCCGTCGTTGTTGAAGTCGCCGACGTGAAACACCTCGCCCATGTGCTGCCCGAAGTTGAACGTGCCGAGGAGGAAGATCGCCGGCGGCTGCAGGACGTTGCGCGGCCCGCCGAAGATCACGGTGAACATGCCCTGGTTCGCCGACGCCATCGTCATGTGCTGGTTCCAGTAGTCGTTCGCCGGATCGGAGAAGATGATGTCGGCATAGCCGTCGCCGTCGAAGTCGCCGCCCTTGCACGAGTAGAGGATGCCGCCGACGTCCATCTGCGGGACGTCGAAGCTGAAGACGCGCCCCTGCCCGCTGGCGGCGTCGATCGGCAACCCCGTCGCCGAGCCGTACAGGATCTGGATGTGATACTTGCCGGTCAGCCCGGCCGCGTCGCCCGTGCAGACCGCGAGATCGCCGAAGCCGTCCTTGTCGAAGTCGCCGATGGGCACCGCGTTGGTGACGGGGCTGCCGGCGATGAGGATCTGATCGGCCGCGTTCTTCACGGTGACCACGAGATCGAACGTCGCCGTGCGCGCCGTGTCGTCGGGCGTCGCGGTGATCTTCACGGTGTAGGTTCCCGCGTCGGTGTAGCCCGGCGTCCAGGTCAGCTTGCCCGTCGCCCCCGTCGGCGTGAACATCGCGTTGCCCGGCAGGTTGCTCGCCGAGAGCACGACGTTGCCGCCGAGCGGATCGGTGGCGCTCAAATCCACGCTCAGCGCCTGCATCTCGTCGACGGCGACGGGATCGAGCCCCGTCACCACCGGCGGGTTCTGCACCGCCATGTCGCCCATGTTGCCGCCGTCGCCGCCGCCGGGGCCGATGACGCCCTCGTCGAGACGGAAGGTCACCGAGCCGCGTCCGTTGGCCAGGCCCACCCCCTCGGTGTCGCTGGCGACGACGGTGCCGCCGCGCAAGCCGTCGAGCTGCACGGTGAACGGAGAGGCCGGCACCGGATCGCTCACCAGGATCGCGAACTGCGCCGGCAGATCGATCGTCCCCGACGAGGGCTGCGCCGTGGTCATGCGGCCGTCGGACAGCGTCACACGCGTGCTCGACAGGTTCTTGGCATTGCCGTCGACGTGCGCGGAGATGCAGGTGCCGCTCTTGCCGGCGCACGGATCCTTGGCGCCGCAGCCGGCGAGCGCGGCGGCGATCGTGACGACGAGGAAGGAGGGGAGTCGCGCGCGCATCACAACCTCGCGTCCGAAAGGGTCTGCACGTTGCTGCGCGTGCCGAGCACCACGCCCAGCACCACGCCACCGGCGACGACGACGGCAGCGCCGCCGATCACGCCCCAGAACCAGGCCTTCTTGTAGACCGGCTTCTCCGCCGGCTGCGCCACCAGGTCGGCGCGTCCCGTCGACGACGTCGCCGTCGGCGTCGGTGGTGCCACCGGCGGTGGTGCCGTCGGTGGCGGCGTGGTCACGCCGGTGGCCGGCAGCGGCTGCTGCGGCGGCCCCTCGGCCGACGACTTCTGCTTGTCGATCAGCTCCTGCAGCGCCGCCATCTGCCGCTGGACCTCGTCGCGGTTCTTGGCGTCGGGCGCGACGCGCAGATACTTCTGATAGAACGACAGCGCCTTGTCCGGCCGCTTCGACAGCCGGTACGCCTGCGCGATGTTGTAGAGGAACTCGGGCGCCGGCTTGGCGCGAAAGCCACGCTCCCACTCTTCGATCGCCGCGTCGTACTCCTCGAGATGGTAGTGCGCCATCCCCTTGCCGTACGCGTCGCGCGCCGTGGCGGCGTCATCGGCGCGCGCCATCGTCGGCATCATCGTGGCGGCCGCGAGTGTGATCGCCGCCACTACCCCCCGAAGCTGAGCTGAGCACATCCCTCCATCGTACTTCACCGTCGCCGCCACGGGAAGATGACTGCCAACGCTGTTTACAAAGCCTGACGGAGCGCGTAGCTTTTAGGGGTGCAAACGAAGTTGGCAGCGGCCGAAGTGCTCAACGGCCGCTGGCGGCTCGATCGTCCGCTCGGCGCCGGCGCCGACGCGACGCTGTTCGCCGCCACCGATCTGCGCGACGGCCGCGCCGTGGCGCTCAAGATCCTGCACGCCTCGCTGTTCGCCGGCGACGACAGCGCCCGCGCCCGCCTGCGCTGGGAGTTCGCCGTGCTGGCGGCGATCGAGCATCCGCACCTGGTGCGGGTCTTCGACCTCGACAGCGTCGAGGGCCGTCCCTTCTTCACCTGCGAGCTCTGCGACAGCCCTCCGCCAACGAGGTTGACGGCACTGCCGCCGCCCGAGCGCGCGCGCGTCCTCTGTCAGCTCCTCGCCGAGGTGGGCAGCGCGCTCGAGGCGCTGCACCGCCGCGGCCTGGTCCACCGCGACATCAAGCCGTCCAACCTGCTCGCCGACGGCAGCGGCGCCACGCGCCTCGGCGATCTCGGTCTCTCGTCGCTGCGCGGCGCCGCCGGTGGCGCGCGCGGCACGCTCGGCTTCCTCGCGCCCGAGGCGCTCTTCGGCGCCGCCGACGCCCGTGCCGATCTCTGGTCGCTCGGCGCCACCGCCCACGCGCTGTGGAGCGGCGTGCCGCCGTTCGCCGCCGCGCGAATCGACGAGCACGTCCGCGCGCTCGACAAGGGCCGCCCGGCGCGGCTCGCCGGCGCGCCCGCCGGCCTGCAGGCGCTCGTCGATCGGCTGCTGGCGCGTGATCCGGCGGCGCGCCCGTCGACCGCGCGTGCGGTCGTCGACGAGGCGCTGCGCCTGGGCGCCCGCCTCGACGGCGCCGTCGTCCACGAGTCGGCCGCGCCGCCGTTGTGCAACCCCGCGCTCGCCGGCCGCGAGGCGGAGCTGGCCACGCTCGTCGCCGCGCTCGGCCGCGCCCGCGTCGTGCTCGTCGAGGGCGCGCCCGGCGCCGGCAAGAGCCGCCTCATCGACGAGGCGCGCCGCGCCCGCCAGCTCGACGACGCCGCCGCCGGCCGCACGTCGCTGGCGTGGCGCAGCTTCGCCGACGACCGCCCGCTCACCGTCGTCGCGGCGCTCGCCGAAGCCCCCGCCGTCCTGCACGTCGCCGCCGTCGCCGAGCCGCGCGCCGAGGAGCTGCTTGGGCTCGCCGCCGCCGGCGCCGCCGCACCGTCGACGGTGATCGCCGAAGTGGAGGAGGGTGCCGTGCCCGCGCTCGCCGGCGACGGCGTGGTGCGCATCCGCCTGGCGCCGCTCGACGACGCCGCCGTCGCCCGCCTGTGCGCGTCGATGCTCTTCGACGGCAGCGACGGCGCGGGGTTCGCCGAGCTGGCGCGTGCCGTCGCCCGCGCCTCGGGCGGCAACCCGCGGCTGGCCGTCGAGATCGTGCGTGCCGTCGCCGCGCGCACCGGTCCGCCGTCCGCCGCCGACGTCGGCGCCCTC
>Ga0134125_10001015_pt1 | contig 35758 bp, 27 predicted proteins | sample KB31751_FD_96464 | JGI IMG/M metagenome (GOLD analysis project Ga0134125, IMG submission 96464) | Terrestrial soil microbial communities with excess Nitrogen fertilizer from Kellogg Biological Station, Michigan, USA - KB3-175-1 | ecosystem: Environmental > Terrestrial > Soil > Unclassified ...
AGGTTGGCGGCTGCAAGTTTAGCGTATAGTTTTCCCATGACCATCCCCCGGCCGCCATCCTCCTCGCCGCTTGCCAGCGCACGGCGCGTGGTGGTGAAGGTCGGTTCCGCACTCCTGACGGACACGGACACCGGACGCATCAACCGGGCCTGGCTCGAGAGCCTGGTCGAGGACCTCCTGAGGCTGCGCAAGCGGGGTCAGCAGGTGATCCTCGTTTCTTCGGGCGCAATTGCACTCGGCCGGCGACAGCTCGGACTGGCGAAGGGCCCGCTGCGGCTCGAGGAGAGCCAAGCGGCGGCCGCGGTCGGGCAGATCCGTCTCGCCCATGCCTACAAGGATCTGCTCGAGAGCCGTGACGTCACGGTCGCGCAGGTACTGCTCACCCTGGAGGACAGCGAGCGGAGGCGTCGCTACCTGAATGCGCGGGCAACCCTGGAAACGCTGCTCTCCCTCGGTGCGCTGCCGGTGATCAACGAGAACGATACCGTGGCGACTGCCGAGATCCGCTATGGCGACAACGACCGGCTGGCCGCGCGGGTGGCGCAGATGACCGCGGCGGATTGCCTGGTGCTGCTGTCGGATGTCGATGGTCTTTACACGGCCGATCCGAACAAGGATCGTGGGGCGAACTTCATCGAAGAAGTGCTCAAGATCACGCCGGAGATCGAGGCCATGGGCGGCCGCTCGGCCTCCGAGGTGGGCTCGGGCGGGATGGCGACCAAGATCCTCGCCGCGCGGATCGCCGTAGCGGCCGGCTGTCACATGTGTATCGCCGCAGGTCACCCTCGCCATCCGGTCAGGCGGATCGAAGAGGGTGTCCGCTGCACCTGGTTCATGCCGAGCGCCACGCCGGTGGCGGCGCGCAAGCAATGGATTGCCGGGACACTGCGGCCGGCAGGAGCGATCACGATCGACCCCGGCGCTCTGCGCGCCTTGCTCGAGGGCAGAAGCCTCCTGCCCGCCGGTGTGATCAGTGCCTGCGGCAGATTCGAGCGCGGTGACACCGTGAGCGTGCTGGCTACCAGCGGGACCGAGATCGCCCGCGGGATCGTCGCCTACTCCGATGTCGATGCGGCGAAGATCATGGGCAGAAAGTCATCCGAGATCGAGAGCATCCTCGGTTTCCGCGGGCGCGACGAAATGATCCATCGCGATGACCTCGTGCTCCTCAAGCAGGAGGTGGGAGCGAAAGAAAGCGTCGGAACCGGGTAGTGGGCATGGAGTCCGCGAGCGCAGATGTCAGTCAGGTCATGGAGCCGCTGGGGCGCAATGCGGTCACGGCGGCTGCTGCTCTGGCACTGGCCGGCACCGCCGCGAAGAATGCGGCTCTGTTGGCGGCTGCGAGTGCAATCCGCGCCCGTGTTGCCGGCATCCTCGAGGCCAATGCGCGCGATATGTCGGCGGCGCGGGCCGCCAATCTGAGCGGCGCGCTCCTCGATCGTCTGGCGCTCGATGAGCAGCGGATCGAATCGATGGCGCGCGGCATCGAGGCGGTCATGGCGCTTGCCGATCCGGTCGGGACCGCTACTGCCGAATGGGAGCGGCCGAATGGCCTGAAGATCCAGCGGGTCCGGGTGCCGCTCGGGGTGATCGGAATCATCTACGAGAGCCGCCCCAACGTGACCGCCGATGCCGGCGCGCTCTGCCTGAAATCCGGCAACGCGGTCATCCTGCGAGGCGGCTCGGAAAGCCGCTCTTCCAACATCGCGATACACGACTGCCTGACCGCCGGGCTGGCTTCGGCCGGACTGCCGCGCGAGTGCATCCAGCTCGTGCCGACGACCGATCGGGCCGCTGTCGGTTATATGCTCGCCGCGATGACGGACTATCTCGATGTCATCGTGCCGCGGGGCGGCAAGAGCCTGGTCGCGCGCGTCCAGCAGGAGGCGCGCGTGCCGGTCATCGGTCATCTGGAGGGTAACTGCCATGTATATGTCGACCGGGATGCCGACGTGCACATGGCGCAGGCGATCGCCCTCAACGCGAAGATGCGCCGGACCGGCATCTGCGGCGCGGCTGAGACCCTGCTGATCGACAGCGGCTGCAGCAACACGCATCTCGTGCCCGTGGTGCGCGCCTTGTTGGACGCAGGTTGTGAGGTGAGGGGCGACGCTGCCGTGCAGAAAGCCGATGCGCGGGTTCGCGCGGCGAAGGAAGAAGACTGGTACACGGAATATCTCGACGCCATCATTGCCGCTCGAGTGGTGGACGGCGTGCACGGCGCGATCGCGCATATCGCCAAATATGGCTCCTCGCATACCGAGTCGATCGTCACGCAGAACCGTGCAACTGCGGAGTGCTTTCTGCGCCAGGTCGACAGTGCGATCGTGCTCCACAACGCATCGACTCAATTCGCCGATGGCGGAGAGTTCGGCATGGGGGCGGAGATCGGCATCTCCACGGATCGCTTCCACGCCCGCGGGCCCGTCGGCGTCGAGCAGCTGACCAGCTACAAGTACGTCGTGCGCGGCTCGGGCCAGGTCAGGCCCTAGAGTCAGCGGCGCTGCGCCTCAGGGCAGCGATCCCGCCGCGCAGAGAGAATGCCCGTTCGTAACCCCGGGCGCGCAGCTCCTGTGCCGCCGCGAGGCTGCGCTTGCCGCTCGCGCACACGAAGAGATACCTGCCCGTGGGCGGCAGGGCGGCCTCGCCGTGCAGCAGCGCGGCAATCGGCAGGTGGCGCGCGGTCGAGCAGGGCGTGGCGACTCGCTGCACCTCATGGGGCTCACGGACATCCACCACCTCGAATCCGGCACCCAGGGCGCGCTCCAGGGGATCGAAGCTGACTTCGATGTCATCTGCCGCGGCGCGCACGCTGCCCGCCTCGCCGGCCGTGTTGTCGGCCCTGCGGGTATGGTCCGGACAATCGGGCGCACGCCGCGTACGTACACGCGTGATGCTCAGGCCGAGCAGGTCCAACATCAGCAGCTCGTCCGCGAGCTGCCCCGGCAGATCCAGCAGCAGCTTCAGCGCCTCGAGCGCCTGCAGCGAGCCGAACGTGCCCGGGACCGGGCCGAGAACGCCGGCCTCGGCGCAGTTGCCGACGAGTCCGTCGCGGGTTGCCTCCGGCCACACGCATCGCAGGCAGGCGCCACCGCGCTCCGGACGCACGACCTGAAGCTGTCCCTCGTATTGGTAAACGCTCGAGAAGATGATCGGCTTGCCGAGGCGTACGCACGTGTCATTCAGCATGAACTTGGTGCTGAAGTTATCGGTGCAGTCTATGACGAGTGAGTAAGGCTCCATGACTGCCGGTGCACTCGCAGCGTCGATGCGGATGGCATGGGTGAGCACCTCGACCTGCGGATTGAGGGCATGCAGCCGCGCGGCCGCCAGCTCGACTTTGAGCTTGCCGACATCCGCGAGCGAATAGAGCGTCTGGCGATGCAGGTTGGAGGCTTCGAGCCGGTCGCTGTCGACCAGCCCGACGCGGCCAACCCCGGCGGCCGCAAGATAGGTCATGACCGGGACGCCGAGGCCGCCGCAGCCCACGACCAACACTGCTGCGCGCCGCAGCTTTTCCTGGCCGGCCGCTCCGACTTCCTTCAGCGCGATCTGCCGGGAGTAATCCGGCGCCACCGCCGCCTGCTGCGCATGTTGCTCAAGCGCGTGCCCCGCATGCTCCGCGCAGCGCTCACAGTTCACCCACCCGGAGTCACCGTTCTCGTAGTGCTCCTTCTTCCAGATGGGCACGCGGTGCTTGACTTCATCGATGATGTAGCGGCACGCCCGGAACGCCTCGTCCCGATGGCGTGCCGTCACGCCCACCCAGACTGCCTTCTCGCCGATCTCGAGCGACCCGATCCGATGCACGCATGCGGCATGCTCCACCCCGAAGCGCACGACCGCCTCGGCGATGATCCGCTCGCCTTCCTTGATCGCGAGCGGCTCGAAGGCTTCGTACTCCAGCCGCCGCACGCGCCGGCCCTCGTTGTGATCGCGAACCCAACCTTCGAACGCGGCATAGCCGCCGCAGGCCGGATCGTCGAGCCCGGCCCGCAGGGCCGGCTCATCGAGCGGGGTGGCGGAGAAGCGGAACATAGGTCGCGGCGTGGCTCCTCAGCCGCCGGCCACCGGCGGAATGAATACCACCGAGTCGCCCTCGGCCAGCCGCTGCTCCCAGTCGCCAAACTCCGAGTTGACCGCCACACGCAGCATCTCGGGGGCGAGCGAGAACGGGTAGCGCCCCTTGAGCTCCTGATAAAGATCCCGGGGCGTCGCGGCGTTGGTCACGAGCGACTCGGAGCTGCGTCCGGCTTGCTCGCGCAGTAGGGCGTAGTACTGGACGTTGATCTGTCGCACGGAGCCTGCAACGGGTGTCTCCGTGGTTGGCTGCATGCGGTCGAGCGCAGAGTCGTATTCTTTCGGCGTGTTCACGTTGTCGAGCGCTCCGGGCGCAGGCTGATCGAGCAGGGCGGTGTTCGAGTTGAGTAGGAACTTTCGCGGGCAGTCACGCCCGCCGGCGATATACGTGCGGATCGCCTCGCGGCTCGACGGCTCGTAGATGGCGCACAGGGGCTCCGGCAGACCGTCGTGGCTCGAGCGGTATGCCGTCGCCTGTCGCTCCGGGCGTCGCGAGCGCAGCAGATGCCGGAGTGTCGGCGCATCGAGCAGCGGCAAGTCGCACGCGAGCACGAGCCAGGCGGCGTCCGGGTAGCGCGATTGGGCGGCCACGATACCGGCGATGGGTCCCTCCACCTCGCCGGAATCGATGATCTGCGGGAAGCGCGCGCGCAGTGGGTCGCCGGTCTGATCGCGCCGAACGGACACGAACAGCCGCTCCACGAGCGGGCTGGCCAGCTCGATCGCGCGCTCGAGCTGGCTGCGTCCCGCATACTCCAGCGCCGCCTTGTCGCGCTGCATGCGCGTGCTGCGGCCGCCGGCGAGCACCAGTCCGTAAAGGGGTGCCGCGGTCATCGCGCGCTACGCCGGTAGGCGCGCTTGCCGCCGGTCTTCTCGAGCAGGCGGACGCCCGTGATCTCGATGTCGTGGGAAAGCGCCTTGCACATGTCATAGATCGTGAGCGCCGCGACCGTCGCTCCAGTCAGCGCTTCCATTTCGACGCCGGTGCGGTGATGGACCGCGACCCGGCAGCGCACGAGGATCTCCCCGCCGCGCCGCTCCTCGATCTCCACGGAGCAGTGCTCCAGTTGGAGCGGATGGCAGAACGGGATGAGCTCGTGTGTGCGCTTCGCCGCCATGACGCCTGAGATGATGGCGGTGTCGAAGACCGGCCCCTTCTTCGTGCGATGGCCGCTCGCGCGAAGCGCTGTCGTCACGTTGCGCGGCAGGCGCATTCTGGCCTCGGCGACGGCCTCGCGCTGACTGATATCCTTCGATCCGACATCCACCATGGTCGGCCGGTTGCGGTTGTCGAGGTGAGAGAGTCCGGAGCGTCCCATCAGCCACCGATGTAGAACATCTCGACCTTGCGTGTCCCGGCGGCCGCTTCGCGCTGTGTCTGCCGCTGCTCGCTGTAGTTGTCGGTACGGTCCACCCAGACCCGACGCAGCATCTCGAGCAGCTGATCGTCGCTGACCCCGCTGCGTAGCGCATCCCGCAGGCTCGTCCCGTGGGTTGCGAAGAGGCAGGTGTAGAGCACGCCGTCGGAGGACAGCCGCGCGCGCGAGCAGTCGCCACAGAAGGGCTGGGTGACGGAGGAGATGAAGCCGACCTCGCCGCCGCCATCGGCGAAGGCGTAGCGCTCCGCCACCTCGCCACGGTATTCGCGGCCGAGGGGCTCGAGCGGCCAGCGCTCGCCGATGCGCGCCAGGAGCTCGCTCGAAGGCACCACCAGCTCCGGGCGCCAGTCGTTGCGATTGCCGACGTCCATGTATTCGATGAAACGCACGATCACGCCGCTACCGCGGAAGCGCTCGATGAGATCGAGCACGGTGTGCGCGTTGACTCCACGCTGGACCACCGCGTTGATCTTGATCGGCTCGAGGCCCGCGCGCCGAGCGTGCTCGATCCCCGATAGCACATCCTCCAGCCCGCCGAAGCCGCCGCTCATGCGCCGGAAGACCTCCGGATCGAGGCTGTCGAGGCTGACGGTGATGCGCTGCAGGCCGGCTGCGCGCAGCTCGAAAGCATACTTGGCGAGGAGCACGCCGTTCGTGGTGAGGGCGATGTCATCGACACCCTCGATGGCCGTCAGGTCACCGATCAGATCCGTCAGATTGGGCCGCAGCAGCGGCTCGCCCCCGGTCAGGCGGAGCTTGCGCACGCCGAGGCGCACGAAGAGGCGCGCCAGGCGGACGATCTCATCGAACGACAGGCGCTCGTGCGAGCCGAGGAACCGGTACCGGTCATGGAAGGTCTCCCGCGGCATGCAGTAAGGGCAGCGGAAGTTGCAGCGGTCCATGACCGAGATCCTGAGATCGCGCACGGGCCGGCCGCGGCGGTCGCGCGGGCCGGAGCTTGGCAACGGGATCACATCGGGCGAGGACATTCGGCGTCCAGCCTACCACCGGTGCATGCGGGTCACGAACCCCTTGGGGTAGGTATGGGGGCCGGGGGGGAGCTCCACGAACCCGTCAGTGCCGGCGAGCGCCGTGAAGTCGCCTGAGCCGTTGGTAGGGGCAGGCATGGCCCAGCTTCGTCCCCAGTCGTCGATTGCGATGCGGATGGGCACGAAGAGAGTGAGAGGCGGCGTCACCGTGACCGGCGCACCGAGTGCCATCCGTTCCGCTGGCGAGGCGGCTTGACCCTGGCTGGCGGCAAGGGCGGGCAGGACGTAGCGGGAGACACATATGGCCGTCGAGACGGGATTTCCGGGCAGGCCCAGGACGGCCGCGCCGGAGCCGGCAATGCCGAACCAGAGCGGCTTTCCCGGACGCTGGGCGACCTTGTGGAAGATGCAGCGCACACCGAGCTCCTCGAGAGCCCGCGGCACGAGGTCCAGCTTGCCCATCGAGACGCCGCCGCTCAGCACGAGCACGTCGTGGGTCTCCAGGTGGAATTTGAGCCGATGCCTGAGCTGGCTCGCATCGTCGGCAATGTGGTCGTCCGCCACACGCTGGAAGCCATGTAGCCGCAGGGCGGCCGAGATGGCGTAGGCATTGGACCGGCGGACCTGGTGCGGCTGAATGGGCTCGCCCGGCTCGATGAGCTCGTTGCCGGTGGAGATGACGGCCAGCATCGGCTGGCTGCTCACCCGGATGCGGGGCATCCCGGCCCCGGCCGCAATGGCGATTTCCGGCGGACCGAGCCGGGTGCCGGCAGCGAGCAGGAGGTTCCCCTGGCGCGTGTCGGTGCCGCGGCGGTGAATGTTCTGGTCGGGCTCGACCGACACGTCCTGCGCCAGCTCCACTTCACCGTCGCGGACGGTGAGCTGCTCTACCGGCACTACGGCATCGCATCCGGCAGGCATCACCGCACCGGTCATTACTTCGATGCAGCGGTCGCGCCCCGCGAGCGCGAGTGGTGGATCGCCGGCCGCCTGCATCGCCTGGATCCGCAAGCGGCGTGCGCCGTCGCGCACGGCGCGGCTGTCGAGCGCGATCCCATCCATGGTCACCCGGTCGAAGGGCGGTTGGTCGCGCTCGGCGTAGATGTTCTCCCGCAGTACTGCCCCTGCGCACTGCGCCAGGGGCAGTGACTCGATCGGCAGACACGCCAGGTGCTGCGCGATGAGCTCATCCGCTTGGGAAGGACTGAGCATGGTCAGTCGGACTTCTTGTCCCTTGCCTTGAAGATCTTCACTTGGGCGTTGAACCGATTGGCCACCGCCTGCAACTGGTCCACCGCGGCGTTGTGCTTCTGGTCCTCGATGACCTCGAGCTCCTGCTTCTGCTCCTTGGTCAGCTTGTCTCCCGCCTGCGCCACGCGACTGTCGCGCTCGAGCTGGATGCAGGAAAGGTACGCCGTCATCTCCTGGTTGTAGATCTTTACAGCTTGCTCCCCGGCGAGCATCTCCTTCAGAGTGGCCGTGTTGCCGTTCGGCAGGTGCTCGGGCGCGTGCGGATAGCTGCAGTCGGCATAGGCGGCGGGAGCGAGGGCGGCAGCAATGATGGCGACTGCCGCTGGAAGCGATTTCATAAGGGATCCCCTGGTTGATCGACCGGCTATCTTAAGAGCGGGACGCCCTGCTAGCCACACGGGTTGCCGCGGGGCGAGGCCGGTACAGGTGGCATCCCTTCGTATGGTCGTTGACCACGCCAACGGCCTGAAGGTAGGCATAGATGATCGTCGAGCCGACGAACCGGAAGCCGCGCTTTTTCAGATCGCGTGAGATCCGGTCGCTGAGCTCGCTGTGAGCGGGCACCTGCCCGCGCCGCCAGCCGTTGATGACGGGACGGCCGCCGACCCAGTCCCAGAGGTAGCGGCTGAAGGAGCCGAACTCCTGCTGGATGGCGAGAAAAGCCCGGGCGTTGCTCACCGTGGAGTCTATTTTGAGGCGATTGCGGACGATGCCTGGATCCTGCAGCAACGCCGCTCGCCGGTGCGCATCGAAGCGCGCCACCTTGGCCGGGTCGAACTTCGCGAATGCCTTGCGATAGGCAGCGCGCTTGCGCAGGATCGTGGACCAGGACAAGCCTGCCTGCGCGCCCTCGAGGGTGAGCATCTCGAAGAGGTGCCGGTCATCGTGCACCGGCCGACCCCACTCCTCATCGTGATAGCGGGTGTATTCGTCATCGCCGGCCGGGACCCAGCCACACCGGTTCTTCTCAGTCGCAAGGCCAGTACGCTTGGACGCCACGGCGGGCAGATTAGCATGGGCAGACGATGAGACGCGGGCGGGGCGGCAGGGCGTCTTTCCTGCTCTGGATCTGGATCGTCCTGGCTGTCACTGCAGCGGCGGGTGCCGCCGGGCGGACACCCCGCGCGCCACGCGGCCCGTTTTGCAATGCGGCGCGCTGCATGGTCCTTTACGATGCCTCGCCGTTCTTCTTCGCCCCTGGAGGCAGGGGTGGATTCGCGGCCATCGAGGCTCATCTTCCCTCGATCAGGGCGCTCGGCGCCAACGCGATCCTGTTGTCGCCCGTCACCGCAGCATCCCCCGGCGATTTCGGCTACGCGGTGACCAATGACTTCCGTCTACGCACGTCTTTCGGCACAGAGGCGCAGTTCCGCTCGCTCATTCGCGCCGCCCATGCGCTGGGTCTACGGGTACTGCTCGACATGGTTGCCAACCATCTCTCGGATCAGTCTCCCTACTATCGGGACGCAGAGCGGCGCGGCCGCCGATCACCGTACTACGGCTGGTTCGAGCGCGACCGCTCGGGACGGGCGGTGCACTATTTCGATTGGACGAACCTCGAGAACCTCAACTACGACGATGCGGCCGTGCGCAGGTACATGCTGGCCGCGATCGCGCACTGGCTGGCCGGCTACCACGTGGATGGGTTCCGCCTCGATGCAGCCTGGGCCGTACGCCAACGTGACCCGGAGTTCTGGCCAACACTGCGCAGCCGTCTGGCGCGCATGGATCCGGACGTGGTTCTGATCGCCGAAGCCTCCGGGCGCGATGGCTACTATGTCAGTCACGGGTTTGACGCAGCATACGACTGGACCTCACAACCCGGGCGATGGGCATGGGACGGCGTGTTTGCCCCGGCCGGCGGCAGGCCGCGACTCGGTCGGCTGCGAGCGGCGCTGACGAACGGCGGGCGAGGGTATCCGCCGCATACGCTTCTCCTGAGATTTCTCGACAACAACGACACCGGGCGGCGTTTCATCACCCGCTACGGTGTTGGCGAGATGCGCGTTGCCATCGAGCTGTTGTTCACCTTGCCGGGAATCCCCCTGATCTACGATGGCGATGAGGTCGGCGCGGCCTTCGAACCGTATGAGCAGGGGCCGCCCATCGGCTGGCGCGACCCTGACGGACTGACGCCGCTCTATGCGCGCATGGCGGGGCAGAGGCGCAATCTGCGGGCCCTCACCTCGCCGCGGCTCCTCCTGCTCGGCACCGACCATGATGGCGAGGTCCTGGCATACCTTCGCCCCGGCGCCGGCGGCGAGCCTGCGGCCGTGGTCGTCCTCAACTTCGATCGCTCGCCGGTCCGCGTGCGGCTGCGTGACGGCCCGGCTCTCAACCGGTTTGCCCGGGCGACGGCCCGGAGTCTCGCCACTGGCGGACAATGGCGTGTCGATTTGCCGGACGAGGCCCTCGCCCTGCCCGCATACGGCGGCGTCATCGTCCTCGCCGGGGTAAGATCCCACGCAGCCATCACGCCCATCCGGGCGAAACGGTAAGGGGGTCGTCGTGTCGCAGTCCGAGTCGCACCTGTCGCGCAACCTGCGCAACCGGCACATTCAGCTCATCGCCCTGGGCGGTACGATCGGGGTCGGTCTCTTCCTCGGCTCGGCGCAGGCCATCCACAATGCCGGTCCCGGGCTTCTGCTGACCTACGTGGTCGGCGGCACCGCAATTCTGTTCATCATGCGCGCGCTCGGTGAGCTGCTGACCTATCGCCCGGTCGCCGGCTCCTTCGCCACTTATGCAGACGAATTCTGCGGGCCGTTCGCCGGGTTCGTCACCGGCTGGTCCTATTGGTTCATGTGGATCGCGACGGTAATGGCCGAGATCACCGCCATCGGCGTCTATGTCCGCTTCTGGCTCCCCTGGATGCCGCAATGGCTGCCGCCGCTCGTCGCGCTGATCGTGCTGTACGGCGCCAATCTCTTCGCCGTCCGCGTGTTCGGCGAGCTCGAGTTCTGGTTTGCCCTGATCAAGATCGTGACCATCCTCGCGCTCATCCTGGCCGGGCTCGCGGTGATCTTCTTCCATTTCGGCGACTTCGGCTCACAGGCCAGCTTCAGCAACCTCTGGACTCACGGCGGCTTCATGCCGTTCGGCATGCTGGGTGTGCTGCTGACACTGCAGATCGTGATGTTCGCCTACTCGGGCGTCGAGCTGATCGGCGTCACGGCCGGCGAGGCCGAGAATCCGGCCGTGGTGCTGCCGCGGGCGACCAACGGGATCATCTACCGCATCCTGCTCTTCTACATAGGGGCGCTCGTCGTCATCATGGCACTGGTGCCCTGGAATCAGCTGAGCCCAGATACGAGCCCGTTCGTTTTCGTATTCCAGAAGCTCGGTATCCCTGCCGCGGCGAGCATCATCAACGTCGTAGTCATCACCGCTGCGGCCTCGTCATGCAACAGCGGCATCTTCAGCACCGGACGCATGCTCTATTCGCTGGCGTGCCGCGGCCAGGGTCCGCGCGCCCTCGCAGCCCTGAGCGGCCGGCACGTGCCGGCAGCGGGCATCCACGTCTCGGCGGCAGTCATGCTGATCGGAGTCTTCCTCAACTACGTGGTGCCGAAGCACGTCTTCATCTGGGTGACCAGCGTGTCGCTGATCGGAACACTCTGGACGTGGGGCATCATCATGGTTGCTCACCTCGGGTACCGGCGTGCGGTTAGGGACGGACGAGTGGCAGCCGCGAGCTTCCGCATGCCAGGGGCGCCAGTGGTGAATTGGCTGGTGATCGCCTTCCTGCTGTTCGTCACCGCCATGCTCTCTCTGCAACCGGATACGCGGGTGGCGCTCTACGTGGCGCCGCTGTGGTTCGGCCTGCTGGCAGTCAGCTATTTCTTCGGCGCGAAGCCCCAGTCCGTGCAGGCAGCCTGACGTGACGCAGTCCGAGGCGCACCTCTCGCGCAGCCTGCGCAATCGGCACATTCAGCTCATTGCATTGGGCGGCACCATCGGCGTCGGCCTCTTTCTCGGCTCGGCCCAGGCCATTCACAACGCCGGCCCGGCGCTCCTGCTGAGCTACCTCGCCGGCGGCATCGTCATTTTCTTCATCATGCGCGCGCTGGGGGAGCTGCTGACCTATCGCCCCGTCGCCGGCTCCTTCGCCACTTATGCCGACGAGTTCTGCGGGCCCTTCGCCGGATTCATCACCGGTTGGTCCTACTGGTTCAACTGGGTGGTGTCGGTAATGGCGGAGACCACCGCCATCGGCATCTATGTCCGCTTCTGGATCCCATGGATGCCGCAGTGGCTGCCGCCGCTCATCGTGCTGATCGTGTTGTACGGGGCCAATCTCGTCGCCGTACGGATGTTCGGTGAGCTGGAGTTCTGGTTCGCTCTGATCAAGGTCGTGGCCATCATGGCGCTCATCCTGGCAGGGCTCGGGGTGATCTTCTTCCACTTTGGCGACTTCGGCTCGCAGGCGAGCTTCACCAACCTATGGACTCACGGAGGCTTCCTGCCGTTCGGCACGCTCGGCGTGCTGCTGACACTGCAAATCGTGATGTTCGCTTACTCGGGCGTGGAGCTGATCGGCGTAACGGCCGGAGAGGCGGAGAATCCGGCGGTGGTGCTGCCACGGGCGACCAATGGGATCATCTTCCGCATCCTGCTTTTCTATCTCGGTGCGCTCATCGTCATCATGGCGCTGGTGCCGTGGAATCAGCTGAGCCCGGACACGAGCCCGTTCGTGTTCGTCTTCCAGAAGCTGGGCATCCCGGCAGCAGCGAGCATCATCAATGCCGTCGTCATCACCGCGGCAGCGTCTTCGTGCAACAGCGGTATCTTCAGCACCGGCCGCATGCTCTATTCGCTGGCATGCCGCGGCCAGAGTCCACGCGTATTCGCCTCCGTCAACCGGCAGAACGTGCCGGCCGCTGCCATTCACGCCTCGGCGGCAATCATGCTGATCGGAGTGTTTCTCAACTACGAGGTGCCGAAGCATGTCTTCACCTGGGTGACGAGCATCGTGCTGATCGGGACGCTGTTGCCCTGGGGCATGATCATGGCTGCGCACCTCGGCTATCGCCGTGCCGTCCGCGAGGGGCGGGCGGCGGGCTCGACCTTCCGCATGCCGGGGGCGCCGGTGGTGAATTACCTGGTGATCGCCTTCCTGCTGTTCGTCACCGCCATGCTCTGGCTACAACCCGATACGCGGGTGGCGCTCTACGTCGCGCCGTTCTGGTTCGGCCTGCTCGCGCTCGGCTATTTCCTGGGCGTAAAGCCCCAGGCGGTGCGGTCGGCCTCATAAAGTACGGCGCTCCGCAACGCGGGCTCGCAGGGCCGAGGCCCAGGATGGGCCGAGCACAAAATCGCCCGGAGCGATTTTGGACGCGCGCAGCGCGGGCCCGCAGGGCCGAGGCCCAGGATGGGCCGAGCAATCCCTCCGGGCCAGCCGAATGCAATACAATGCGAACAAAGCTGCGCGCCCGTAGCTCAGTTGGATAGAGTACCTGGCTTCGAACCAGGTGGTCGGGGGTTCGAATCCCTCCGGGCGCGCCATTCCGATAACATGGGTGACACTCATGATCCGAGCCCGGAGCCTGCCGCTGCAGTGTGCCGCAGCGCTGTCGCTCGTCGCTCTTTGGGCCGCGCCCCCTGCGCATGCGGGCGCCCCCAGGCTCCGCGACGGCAAAGACCTGCTGCGCGCGATGCACGACCGTTACCAACATGATTGGTACGAAACCCTGACATTCGAGCAAACCAGCACCACCCACAATCCCGATGGCACCAGCAAGAGTGAGATCTGGCACGAAGCTGCCCGGCTGCCCGGGAGCTTGCGCATCGACATCGGCAACCCGGCTGAGGGCAACGGCGTCCTGATCGCCGATGGCACGATGACCCGATTCAAAGCGGGCCAAGTCACCACATCGCGCCCGTTCATTCACCTGCTGTTGGTCCTGGGCTTCGATGTTTATCGCCAGCCGGTGCGACGTACCATCGATGAACTCGCCGGCGTCGACCTCACCAAGCTCCGCGAAGACACGTGGCAAGGTGCGCCGGTCTACGTGGTGGGCGCCGATGCCGGCGATTCGACCACGAAGCAGTTCTGGATCGACAAGAAGCGGCTGCTTTTCGTGCGCCTGATCGAGCCTGATGATCACGACAACTCCAAGACCAACGATGTGCGTTTTCTGGACTATCGCAAGGTGTCGCCGGGATGGGTCGCGGCAGGCGTCGAGCTGTACGTCGCCGGTAAGAATGTCTTCAGCGAGCGGTATGCCGATATCCGGGTGAATCCCAAGCTCGATCCGGCGATTTTCGATCCCCGAGAGTTCACCACACGGCATTGGGAGAAGTAAGCTCGTTGCTCCGGCGGCTTCTCATGTCAATGGAGCTTCTCCAACTCCGCTGCATCGACCGAAGCGGGCAAAGGCAGATAATGGTCTTTGCTCACCAGAGCCTGCCCCTGTCGGCTCAGCACGAAGCGCAGGAATTCCTTGGCGAGCGGCTCGAGCGGCTGGCCAGGGTTGCGGTTCACGTAAATGTAGAGATAGCGCTGCAGCGGATACCGGCCGCTGGCGATATCCGTCAGGGAGAACTGACTCTCCACGCCGTTGACTGACAGACCGAGAGTTTTGACCTGATCGGTCATGTAGGAGGCATTGCCGAAAGAGATGCCATCGGGATCCTGAGCCAGGGCGGTCATGATGGCTGCCGCAACTTTCGGGGTATTGCGCCTCATATCACCGCCGGGGACTTCGTAGGTCGCCTTGAAGGGTGCGTCGAGCATCACCAGCTTCCTGAAGTAGTCGGTGACGTCGTCACGCCAGTAGAAGCCGTAGATGTGGATGGGCCGGTCGGCCCAGGCGCCGGTGAGGCCCAGCTGGCCCCATGTGGCAATGTCGGCTGGATAGCCCCGGCGGCGCTCGGCGGAAAAGATGGCATCGAGCTTGCGCAGGGAGATGGAGGTCAGCGGGTTGTCCTTGTTCACGTAAACGCCAATGGCGGAGACGTGACTCTTCAGAATGTAGGCCGCGGCGCAGATTTTGATGCGAAAGGGCTCGTAGCCGTAAGCGTTCTCGTAGCCGAGATTCGTCGGCTGAAAGACTTCCGAGGTATGGCGGCCGAGGGCGATGCGGTCCTCGGGACCGAGACCATCCTTCTGCACGACTGAGAAATGCGCGTCCGGCTGGAACTTGCGGAATGCCGCATTCCAGGCACCCATCATCTGCTCGACCGTGTCCATCCCGGTATAGCCCACCATACTGCCCGTGACGTGTTGGTGCGGCACGTAGTCCGGGAGGGCTGGATCGACCGCCACCCCTTGCGACTCGGCGGGCGCGGCCATGAGGGATCCGCAGCCGGTGTAGAGCGCGCACACCACGGCCGCGAACACGAGCACGCGGCGGCGCAGATGGGACGCCGAGCGGCGCGGCGCGAGTGTCTGAGAGAGAGGCGCCGCAAACCTGGCGCGGAGTGATCTTGCGTACAAGGGGATCCCCTTTCGAATAGTCAGCGGCGTCGTGAGCGGTGATTCACTGGGCAGCCTGCTGCAGCCCCGAGGCGCCGCTCCATAATCAATTAGAGTCAGATGGCTGGCCTTTTTCACAGGTCGCATGCAGATTGCCTGCGTGCGTGGCGCGATATTGTCCTCGATAGGCTGTCTCATTCTCTCATTCGGCATGGGGCCGACGGCCCACGCCGGCGATCTGCCCGCCTATCGCCCGCAGCCGCGGGTGAGCGGCACAGTTCGGGTCTGGGGCAGTCCCGATGACGGCTGGCTGATCGAGGAGCTGGTAGCAGGATTTCGCAAGTACCAGCCCGCCATCCGCTTCCAGGCCACGCTCCACGGTCCGGAGTCGAGCTTCGCCGCGGTCTACATGGACGTGGCGGATGTCGCGTTCATGGCGCGCGAGATCCGCGTGCCGCTCGAGACCATGGGCTTCGAGTGGGTTCATCACTACCCTCCCTTCGAGGTGGCGATCGCCAACGCGGGTCTCGGTGCCGAACAGGGAATCGGCCGCCCCGCAGTCAGCCTGGCATTCTTCGTCAACAAGGCCAATCCGCTCGCGTGCGTGACTTTGCAGCAGCTCGATGACATTTTTGCAGCCGATCACCGCCGCGGTGGCAGCAACATCCGCCGCTGGGGCGAGCTGCAACTGGGCGGCGTGTGGGCGCGCCGCTCGATCCACGTCTACGGGCCGGCGCCGGCCAACACGTCGGCCGTCTTCATCCGTCAGTCGGTTCTCGGAGGCAGCCGCAAATGGAACCCCGGCTATCGCACCGTGGCCGGGGAGTGGAGTGAGGTCTTGGAAACTCTGGCGCGCGACCCGGACGGGATCTCCTTCGCGCCGCCGCTTCCCGGCAACCAGGGTGTGAAAGCACTGCGCGTGGCCGCCAGCTCTCAGAGCCCATGCTATTCATTGACTGCGCACACCGCCGAGGCGCGCACATACCCACTGATACGCACGGTCGATGTGGCGCTGGATCGGCCCCCGAGGGCGCCGATCAAGCCCGCACTGAAGGAGTTTCTGCGCTTCATCCTGAGCCGCGAGGGACAGCACATCATCATCAGCGACGGGGCGTACCTGCCGCTGAGCGCCACGAGCCTGCAACAACAGCTCCACCGCCTGCAATGAGATTCCCAACAGTCGTCATTCTCCTGGCGGGGCTGGCGTGGGCCGGCGCGAGTGCGGCGCGTGACCTGGATTTGCCGCCGCTTTACCAGCCACGGAGCGAGCTCGCCGGGACCATCCGCATTTGGGGACACGGTGCTTATGACAGCAAGCGTGACTTCATCGGGGCGCTCGTGCGCGCCTGGGAGGAGGGCTTCCGGCAATCCGAGCCCAATGTGCGCTTCGATAATCACCTCGTGGGCACGGCGGCGGCGATCGGCGCTTTGTACACCGGCCGTGGCGATCTCGCGCTCATGGGACGCGAGATATGGCTGCCCGAGATAGCGGCATTCAAAGAGGTGTTTGGCTACCCGCCGACGGGTATCGATGTGGTGACGGGCAGTTTCGACGTTCGCAATCGCGACTACGCACTCGTCGTGTTCGTGCACCAAGGCAATCCCATCCCGGGGCTGACGCTCGCGCAGCTGCGCTCGATCTTCGCAGTTCCTGATGGTGCCGATACGCACGCAGCGCACACTTGGGGTGACCTCGGCCTCACGGGTCCCTGGCGGGACCGGCCAATCCACAGGTACGGACTGCCGATCTCCCGCGGCTTCGCCAGGTTCTTCGAGCAGCAGGTGTTTGGTAGCGCCGATCTCTGGCAGCCATCGCTGCGGGAGTTCGCGGACCTGAAAGGCTCGAAGGGCGGCGCGACGGATGGCGGCCAACGGATGCTCGACGCGATGGCCGCCGATCCCGACAGCATCGGCTACGCGGGGCTCCTCTATCACAATGCCGCTGTGAGGCCGGTCGCCCTGGCCGAGAGCGCGGGGGCACCCTATGTCGAACCTACGGCCGATGCCGTGATGGATCACTCCTATCCGCTCACGCGGATGGTCACCATTTTTCTCAACCGGCCGCCCGGCAAGCCGGTCGATCCCAAGCTGCGTGAGTTCCTGCGCTACGTGCTGAGCCGTCAGGGCCAACAGGCGGTGATGCGATACGGCCGTGGCTACCTTCCCATCCTGGCGCCGGCCGCTGCCCGGCAGCTCGAGAAGCTGAATTGAATGCGAGAGGACGATCCCAGATGAGATTGAGCTCCATTGCTGCAATACCCTCTACCGCACTTGCCGGCGCGCTGCTCTCGCTTTCCCTGCTGCTCAGCACCTGCCCGGCTGCGGCGCAGGCCAACAAGGTGGCGCAGGGTCTCGCGCTGCAGGCCGCGCGCGCCAAATTCGTCGTCGTCAAGGCGAAGAAGGCCTTCTACACCAAGCGTTGGGACATGAGCGGACTGCCTTCTTATCATCCCGCTCAACAGGTCAGCGGGACGATCCGGATGTGGGGCAGCAACTACATCCAGGACAGCAATCTCGGCAAGTACTGGGAGGAGGGTTTCCGCAAGTATCAGCCTGGCGCGCACATCGCCTTTCACATGAAAACCACTGTTGCGGCCGTGCCCGCGCTCGTTTTCGGCGTCGCTGACATCGGCGTCGGCCGCAAAATCACCTTCGCCGAGCAGCTGCTGTACGAGCGCTACACCGGCGGCGATCCGCTCACCATCACTGCGGCGACGGGTTCCTACAACGTGTCCGGCTGGCAACCCGGTTATGGCATCGTGGTGAGCAAGGACAACCCGCTGACCTGTCTTTCGATGCAGCAACTCGACGGTATCTTCGGGGCGGAGCGGTCCGGAGGCTGGGATGGCACGAGCTGGCACCCCGAGTGGGCGCGCGGACCGCAAGCGAACATCCGCACCTGGGGGCAGCTCGGCCTCACCGGCGACTGGGCCAAGCAGCCGATCAACCCGTACGGTCTCAATCTGCGCTACCACCAGGCAGCCGAGATGTCGGATCTGATTCTGCAAGGCAGCGACAAATGGAACGAGCGGCTGCGAATTTATGCCAACTACGTGGCCAAGAACGGCGCGCTGGGGCGCGATCTCAAGGCGGACCTCGTCAAGGACCGCTTTGGCCTAGCCTGGATCGCGGCGCCGACCGAAAAATTGCCGCCGCAACTGAAGGTTCTCGCGGTCAGCGACCGCACGGGAGGACGGTGCATCTCCTATACCCTGGAGACGATTCACGAGCGCACCTATCCACTCTTCAGCCAGATCTACATGTTCGCCAATCGCGGCCAGGACGGCTCGGTGAAGCCGCTCGTGCGCGAGTTCCTGCGCTACGTGGTCAGCCGCCAGGGGCAGGAGGCGGTGGAGCGTGATGGCAAATACCTGCCGCTCACAGTAGAGGTGGCACAGCAGCAGGGACGGAAGATCCACTGATCGGCGTCGTGGGACACTGATCCGGACAATGCTCCTGAGTCCTTCCGGCGCTCGGGTGTCTCCATGAGGTTGCCGGGAGTGCACGGGCGCCGCCACAGCCCTGCGTTCTCGCACAGAGGCGGGCATTGGACAACGCGCCTGTATACTGCGGCAGTGGCTGTCCTCAAGCTCCCTCCGACACTCACTGGCTCGGGTCCAGGGCTGCGGCAGCTGCGCGCGAGCATCTTCACCCGGCTGCTCCTCGCTCTGCTCCTCGTCTCGCTGCTGCCCCTCACCGCTTTCTGGCAGCTCGAGCGCCAGCGCATGATCGCCAACGGCGAAGCCGAGGCACGGCAGCGTCTCGAGCTCTTTGCCGACCGTGCGATGCAGCAGGTCGACGATTGGATGCGACTCAACCTCTCGGTCCTACAGCTCGCGGCGAACGACGCGGCTGTGCGCTCCATGAGCCCACAGAGGCAGAAGCGGGCGATGACACGGCTGACGACGCTGCTGCCGTGGGCATACCTGCTCCACACCGTGAATCTGACGGGATGGAACGTCGCGCGCAGTGATGACCGACCGGGAAACTGGTACGGCGATCGCGGGTACTTCGCGGACATCGTGGCGGGCCGTGCGTATGGCGTGGAGATCCAGGTCGGACGAACTTCGCACCTGCCGGCCTTCATCATGGCCGTGCCCATCGGGGGACAGGACGGCAAGCTCGCAGGGATGCTGATCGAGGCAGCGACTCTCGATCACGTGACCGACGCAGTCACCTCCGCGCGGCTCGAGCGTACCGGCCATGCCTTTCTCATGACCAACACGGGTGTTCTGATCGCCGATCGCGGCGTACCGATGCTGCGCAGGCTGCGGGATTTCCGCAGTCACCCGGCCTTTGCGGCCGCGCAGCACGGCGACGGCTTCTATCATTATCCCTATCGGGGAAGCGCCAAGATCGCCGAGGTGCGTCACACGGACTTCGGCTGGACGGTCGTTGCACAGCAGCAGGAGACGGAGAGCATGGCTGCGGTGTCGCAGGCAAACCGCAATGCGTGGCTGCTCCTGGGCCTCACCACGGCGGCGGTGACGGTGCTCTCGGCGCTCGTTGCGAGCGGCTTCGCCCGGCGGATTGCGCGCAACACCCGCTCCCTCGAGGCCGCCAAGGCCGAAGCAGAGCAGGCGAACCGCTCGAAGACGAGCTTCGTCGCCGCCGCAGTGCACGATCTGATGCAGCCGCTCAACGCCGCGCGGATGTTCGCCGACGCCGTCCGTTCCCGTCTGACCTCTGCCGCGGATCGAGAAGTGCTGGATGGCATCGACAGCGCACTCGAGGCCGAGGACGAGATCCTATCAACCCTCCTCGACATCTCGCGCCTCGAGTCCGGTACGCTGGAAGTGCATGAGCGCGATTTTGCGGTGGAGACGCTGCTCGAGACTCTCGGCCGCGAGTTCGGCATCCTCGCCCGCGCCCGCGACATCAAGCTGCGTGTGGGGCGCTGTAGTGCGGTGGTCCACTCCGACGAGGCGCTGCTGCGGCGGGTCCTACAGAACTATCTTTCCAACGCCATCCGCTATTGCCGGCGGGGACGCGTCCTCATGGGATGCCGGCGGGCCGGCAGCGCGCTGCGCATCGAGGTCTGGGACACGGGCCCCGGCATCGCGCGGGAGCACTATCGCCGCATATTTCTCGAGTTTCAGCGCCTCGATACCGATGGGCAGTCGGGCGAGCGCGGTGCGGGCCTCGGCCTCGCCATCGTCGAGCGGATCGCCAAGCGCCTCGACCACCCCATCGGGCTGCATTCATGGGCTGGGCGCGGTAGCGTCTTCTTCGTCGAGGTCCCCCTGGTAAAAGCTGCAACAATGCCCGCGCCGCGGGAGCCGCCAGCGAGCCGCGGCATGCCTGCCGGCACGGGGGATCATGCGTCGCCGCTGCAGGGCTGCCGCGTTTGGTCCGTGGAGGACGACCCGCGCGTGCGGTTGAGCCTGCAGACCTTGCTTACCGGATGGGGTTGCGAGGTCGTGCTGGCGGCTAGTGCAGAGGAGGCGCTACGAGTTGCAACTCAGGACGCCGGAGCACCGGACCTGCTGTTGCTCGACCATCGCCTGCCGGATGGCAGCGGACCTGACATTGTCCCCGAGCTCTTCCGCAGGTGGGGCGCGCAAGTGCCGGTCATCATGCTTTCAGCCGAGCGCGACCCCGCACTGCGGGAGAAGGTGCAGGCGAAGGGCTGGGCCTTTCTCGCCAAACCGGTCAACCCGTCGAAGCTTCGGGCCGTCGTGACGCACATGTTGATGAAGAGCGCCGCTTCCGTCTGACGGGGCCTTAGACGGCCTCGGGTAGGGCGCAGTTAGGGGCGCCGCCTTCCGCCTCCAGAACCTTGGCGAGCAGCGCGGCATGCGTGCGGGTATGGCAGCCGAGTTTGTGCAGCACCGCTGCGACATGCACTTTCACCGTATTCTCGGCCACGCGCAGCTCATGTGCGATCTGCTTGTTGAGCAGGCCGTCGGCGATGCACATGAGTACACGCATCTGTTGCGGCGTGAGCTGCGAGAATCTTGCGGCGAGCTTGGTGTCAGCTTCGCTTCGCATCGCATCGTGCCGCGGGAAGCACGTTCCTCCCGCCATGACGCTCGCAATGGCGGCGAGCATCTCAACGAGAGGCGCTGACTTCGGCAGAAACCCGGCCGCTCCGAATTGCTGGGCACGGGCGATGGTGCGCGGGTGATCGTTGGATGAGATGACGATGACCGGCAACTCGGGTCTTTGACCCCGCAACAACAGGAGCGCCGAAAAGCCGCGCGCACCCGGCATGTGCAGGTCGAGGAGCGCGAGATCGAGATCGGGATGCTCTGCGAGGGCTGCTTCGATGGCGCTCAGGCTCGACGCCGTGAGCACCGCGGCGGACGGCATCGCCGAGCGCAGCGTGTGAGTGAGCGCCGCGCAGACCAGCGGATGGTCGTCGGCGATGATGATCTTGGCCGGGATCCCGAGACCCAGGCCGGATTCATTGGCGCAATCAGCCGTCATGGTCCACCCCTACTGGACTGCATGCCGCGAAGCCCCGGGGCTGCCCTCGCAGAGCACCCGGCGTCCCGCACTCCGCCATTTCAATACACTTACCTTAAACAATCCTGAAATTGCGCGGCCAAGCTCCGCATCGCCCTGCCGCCCCTAATTCGAAGGGGTTATCGCCAGGATTATCCCCGGACGCCAATATGGTTGCACACCACAGCGGCGTCACCGAGCCGCGGAGGGGGAAATTGAATGACTGCCAGAAAAGGCCTGGCCGCTCGACTCATTCTCGGTCCCGCATGCTGCTGGGCATTTGCCGCCACCGCCTCGGCGCAAAATGCCGCAGCAACGCCGGCACTCACGGCCGAGCTGCAGCAGGTCACCGTCACCGCGAACTTCATCCGCCCGGGTGGCCAAAGCGCACTCAAGATGAACGTTCCGGTGAAGGACGTGCCGTTCGCGCTCGTCGACTACAGCCAGGCCTTCATGAAGGCGGTCGATACGACCCAGCTCACTGATCTTTACGGCTACATGTCCGGTGTGCAGCGTGCCGGCCCCTCGGGCTACGACATCACCATCCGCGGCTTCACGAGCAGCTCCACGGACCCGAATTCCGTACTCATGGATGGGCTTCCCGGTCTGCCCGCCCGCACGGCATCGCCGGAAACCTCCGACCTCGAGCGCGTGGAGATCGTGAAGGGGCCCTCATCCGTGCTCTACGGACAGGCGCAGCCCGGCGGCTTCATCAACCTGATCACCAAGAAGCCGCAGCGCCGCTACCAGAGCACCGCGACGCTGCGCGCCAACACCTACGACGGTGACGGGATCTCCTTTGGCAAGAAGAACGGCTACACCGGGATCTTGGATACGACCGGCCCGCTCGTGAGCTCCGGGCGGCTCCTCGGCCGCGCCATCGTCCAGTACGCCGACAATCAGTCCTTCCGTGCATTCGTGCTCAACAAGGACTTCATGTTCGCGCCCAGCCTGACCTGGCTTCTCTCCGAGCGCACCAGGGCGACCCTGCTGCTCGAATACCGCAAAGGGAATGACGGCTGGGATCAGGGCCTGGTGGCGCCGGCTCTCAACAGTACGCGCATCGCCCCGATAACGACCCGATACCAGAATCCGGAGGACAAGCGGATGGAGAAGGGCGAGACGGCCACCTTGCTGTTGCATCACGCCTTCTCCGATTCCCTGAGCTGGGACTTCAACGTGCGCTCGGTACACACCGAAGATCTCGAGGTCGGTTTCGATACCGGTGCCGTACTCAAGGATCTGGTGACGCTCTCCCGCAAGGATCGCGACCAGGACAACAACCACCACGACAATTTCGTGGATACCTCGCTCACCGACATATTCCATACGGGCCCGATCGGACACCGTCTGCTCGCAGGCGTCACCGTCGGGCAGACGATCGAGGACTACAACCGGATCCGCCTCTTCACCACGCCCCTTCTCAACATCAATATTTATGATCCGGTGATCGGCTATAACGACGTGCCGCCGCCGCCCGCCTCGGAGCCGCCGCAGGCCCATTCCTGGGCCAGCGCCACCTCCTACGGCGCCTACGGCACTGACCTCATCAGCTTCACCAAGAGTTTGAAAGGTGTCGTAGGGGTGCGTTACGAGGATGTGGAGCAGCTGCAGAGGGAGCTGCGGCTGCCCGATACCCCCGACCAGCGTGCCTCGTTCAACAGCATCATCCCGATGGGCGGCATCATCTATCAGCCGACCAATGAGTGGTCGCTCTACGCCAGCTACAGTACTTCCTATGTGCCCCCGCCGGCGAATGCCACTCCTCTGGACCCGAGCCGGCCCCTGCAGGCGCAGACCGCAATCCAGCAAGAGGTGGGTGCCAAGTTTGGCAGCGCGAGCGGGCGCACGAATGCCACGATCTCGGTGTTCAATATCAAGGAGACCAATGTCCTCCAGGTCATCGGCATCACCGGGCTCTACGATCAGATCGGCGCAACCCGCAGCCGCGGCGTCGAGCTCGAGCTCGATACGAGGCCGACGGACTGGTGGCAGTTGAGCGCGAACTACGCCCTGCTCGATGCGAAGGTCACTGACGATGTCGTCACTAACCGCATCGGGTCGATGACGCTGAATGCACCTCGGAGCAGCGCGAGCGTCCTCTCCAGAATGCAACTCCCCGGCCGGCTCAGCAATCTGGGGTGGATGCTCGGCGTGGTCCACCGTTCGCGGCGCGTCGGGCTCCTGCCGACCGCCACCAACCCGAACGAGTTCATCATGCCCGGCTACACGACCGTGGATACCGGCGTCTATTACTCGGGTGACACCTGGGATGCCTCCCTCAAGGTCTCGAACCTGCTCGATAAGCGGTATTACCAGAGTGCATTCAGCGACGTGCGCATCACCCCCGGAGAACCCAGGGAATTCGCGCTTACGCTGAACAAGACCTTCAATTGACGGAACGCGCGGGCCGGGCGCCTCCCGGCCCGCCGGCCGCGCAACCAGTCCGGCACGCCGCCACTACCACCAGCCGCCAGATCAGGAGCTTCTTGTTCGGGGCACACGCATCACGGTTCTATGTCTACGTCCTGGCGGGGATCGTTGCGGGCGTACTGATCGGCTGCTTTGCGCCAGGGCTAGGAGTCGCCCTCAAGCCGCTCGGCGATGCCTTCATCGATCTCATCAAGATGCTGATCACGCCGCTCATCTTTCTCAGCGTCGCGCTCGGCATCTGCGGCGCCCGAGACATGGCCAAGGCCGGCCGCGTGGGTATCAAATCGATCGTCTACTTCGAGGTCATCTCGACCGTCGCGCTGGTGATCGGTCTCGCGGTTGTCACCGTGCTGCGGCCGGGCAGCGGCTTCAACGTCGATCCGCGGACCCTAGACGCGGGTGCCGTGGCCGGGTACGTGCGGACCGCGCACGAGCAGGGCGTCGTCAGCTTCATCCTGGGAATCATTCCGACCACATTCACCGACGCCTTCACCGCGCACGGCAGCGTCCTTCAGGTTTTGCTCCTGGCCGTTCTCTTCGGCTGCTCGCTTGCAGGCATCGGTCGACGCGCACGCCCGGTCGTCGACGTCTGCGAGTCGTTGCTGCAGCTCATGTTCCGAATGATCGGCATTGTGCTCTGGCTCGCCCCGCTGGGCGCTGGGGGCGCGATGGCTTTCACCATCGGCAAGTACGGTGTCGACAGCCTCGGGCCGATGATGCGTCTGATGGGTACCTTCTACCTGACCTGCATACTCTTCATCGTCCTCGTGCTCGGCGCGGTGGCCCGGCTCACGGGGTTCAGCGTCCTGCGCTTTGCCCGCTACATTCGTGAGGAACTGCTCCTCGTGCTCGGGACCTCTTCCTCCGAGTCCGCTCTGGCGCCGCTCATGGAAAAACTCGAGCGCCTCGGCTGCTCGCGCGAGGTCGTGGGCCTCGTCGTGCCCAGCGGCTACTCCTTCAATCTCGACGGCACCAATATCTATATGACGCTCGCGGTCGTCTTCATCGCGCAAGCGCTCAACGTCCACCTGACGCTGGTGCAGGAGCTGACCTTCCTCGCCGTCGCCATGCTCACCTCCAAGGGAGCCGCAGGGGTGACCGGGGCGGGGTTCGTCACCCTGGCAGCGACGCTGTCAGTACTGCCCGCCGTGCCCGTCGCCGGCCTCGCGCTCATCCTGGGCATCGATCGCTTCATGAGCGAGGCGCGCGCGCTCACCAACATGATAGGCAACGGAGTCGGCGCGATAGTGGTTTCGGCGTGGGAGCGCGACCTCGACCGCAATCGCCTGCACAGCGAGCTTGCAATCGGTACGGGACGTAACGGCGTCCTGGCACTTCGTCCCGAGAAGAGAGGAAATCCATGAGTCAGAGTCTTCAGTCGACAGCCCGCGGGCCCGGCCGGTCCGCAAGCGGCACCCCCCCTTCCCGCCGCCGCGGCAGGACCGCCGGGCTCGCGCTCGCCGTCGCCGGCCTCGCTCTGTCGGCGCTCGCCGGCGCGCAAGAGCCGGACTCGAGCCAAGTGCCGCCGTACCAGGCGCAGGCTCACGTAGTGGGCCGCCTGCGCATCGCCGGTAGCCCGCTGAAGGATCTGATTCCCGCCTTGGTCGCGGGCTTCGAGAAGGCCCAGCCCGAGGCCATCGTGTCCACGAACTTCCAGACCGAGAGTGAGGGCGCGCTCGGCATGATCTACGCCGGCGTCTCGGACGTCGCGCCGATGGGTGACGATGCGAAGATCACTGACCAGATGCCGTTCTATAACACCTTCGGCTATACGCCCACCGAAGTCTCGGTGGCGACCGGTTGCTACAACCAGCGCGGTTGCCTCTATGCCTGGGCCATCATGGTGAACAAGGACAATCCGCTCGCCCACCTCTCGATGCAACAGCTCGATGAGATCTTCGGCTCCGAGCGCAGCGGCGCCTGGATGGTGGGCGGCCCGCAGCATGCCATCCTCTTCACGGCGAAGTACGCGCGCAGCGCCAAGAGCAATATCCGCACCTGGGGTCAGCTCGGCCTCAAGGGCAGTTGGGCGCGCGAGCCGATCCAGACGTACGGCTACGTCGCACCGGGCTTCGCGGTGAGCTTCGAGCGCCACGTGATGCAGTGGTCGGACAAGTGGAATCCCAATTTCCAGGAAGTCGTCGAGCAGAAGGAGGCCACACCGGATGCCGACGGCAAGAAGGTCTGGAGCGAGCGCATGTACGAGGCGATCAGCAAGGACAAATACGCGATCGGGTGGGGTGCGCTCATGCACGTCGACGGAACCTGCGTAAACCCGGACGGGAGCAAGTGCGATCCGTACCCCAACGTCAAGATCCTCGCCATTTCGGCGACGCCTGATGGTCCGGCAATCCCCCTGACCGCGGCCAACGTCCGCAATCGTAGCTATCCCCTGAGCCGCGACGCGTACATCTACGTGAACAAGCCGCCCGGCCGGCCGCTCGACCCGGGTGTGCGCGAGTTCATCCGCTTCGTGCTCAGCCGCGAGGGCCAGGAGATCATCGATAAGCACGGCGTGTACAACCCGCTGCCGGAGGCCTACATCCAGAGGCAGCTGAAGAAAATCGACTGACTCGAGGGCTGCCGCGCCGCCCGCCGGTCCGGCAATCGATCGGAGACACCTCCCATGTACCGACTCCATGTCTTCCTTGCCGCCGCGACGCTGCCGCTCGCACTCGGGGCGGTGTCGGCGATCGCCGCAACCCCGCAGGTCTCGCCGTGGCTCAACAAATACGAGCCGAATGCCGAATCGCGTAAGTTCCCGACAGGCTCGGCGGCGGAGCGCCGCGCGCGCATGCACGCGGCCGCGTATTCCCGCGCGTATTCGCGCGAGTTCGACCTGAGCGGACTGCCGACCTATGCGCCAAACTCACACCCCCAGGGCACCATCCGCATCTGCGGCAACAACTATATCGGCGATTCGCCCCTCGGGGGCTGGTGGAAGGCGGCTTTCGCCAAGTACCAGCCCGGCATCAAGCTCGTCTACAACCTCCAGACAGCGGCCAACGGCATTTCTTGCCTCTACGAAGACCACGGCGATATTGGTGTCGATCACCAACCCCTGTTCTACGATGATCTCGCAAACCTGCGTCTCAAGGGCTTCCTCCCGAGCGGGATCTCGGTGGTCACCGGCGCGTACGACGTCATCGGATGGCAGAACACGCTGGCCATCATCGTCAATGCTGCGAACCCGATCACGGGCCTCACCATGCAGCAGCTCGACGGCATCTTCGGCTCCCAGCGCGCCGGAGGTTGGGCTCGCACGAGCTGGCAGCCTGGTCTCGCGCGGGGTACCGAGGGAGATATCCGCGAGTGGGGGCAAGTCGGCCTGAAGGGCGAGTGGGGCAGCCGCAGCGTCGAGACTTTCGGTTTCAGCCTGCGTTATGCGACGGCAATCGAGTTCTCCGACGACGTATTGCAGGCGAGCGATAAATGGAACGGCAACCTGCTTGCCTTCGGTAACTACAAGCGCGCCGATGGCAGCACCTATCTCGAGTCCGACCAGATCGTCGACCACGTCGCTCAGGATCCGGGCGGCATCGGCTACATCCGTTATCACGAGGACCTGCCAAAGACGGTGAAGGTGCTCGCCATCGCCAAGGGTCCCAGGGATCCTTTCATTCCGCTCACCATGGACAGCGAGCGTGACCGGACCTATCCACTCTGGGGTCAGCAATCGTTCTGGGTGGAGGCGAAGCCAGGCAAGCCCCTCGACCCCAAGCTGTACGAGTTCATCCGCTTCGTGTTGAGCCGTCAGGGTCAGGAGCTCGTCCAGCGGGACGGCAAGTACCTGCCGCTCACCGCGAAGATCGCCGCCGAGCAGACGAGCCGGCTCGATGCGTTGGAAGCGGGGCGCTCCATCAATGGTAAGGCCCCCGGGGGAAATTGAGCTCACGGGCGCTTTGTTCGCAGCAGTCCGAACTTCACATGATCCGCACACGCCGCCCGCACCGTCGCAACTGCCCGGGGCTGTGCGCGCTCCCGTTGCTGACCGCCCTGACGATGACGGCCACCGCTCCTGCGCTCGCCGGCGAATCGCCGGCGAGCTTGCCCTACGCCGCGCAAGTGGCGGACTCACTGCCTCCTTACCAGCCCAAGGAGCAGGTGACGGGTACGATCCGGCTCTGGGGTCATGGCAGCCCCAAGCACGATTTCCTGGGGAAGCTCGTGCGCCGTTGGCGCCAGGACTTCCGCCAATATCAGCCGCACGTCACGATCGTCAATGACATGTATGGGAGCGCCTCGGCGGTCGGCGCGCTCTATGCGGGAGCGGGCGATCTCGCCATCCTGGCGGAAGAGATCAGCCCGGCAGCCGAGAGGGCGTTCAAGCGGGAGCGGCACTACGGGCCGACGATCTTCGAGATCGCGACCGGCAATGTCGATGTCAACTACTTCGATTATGCGCACATGGTGTTCGTCAATCGCGCGAATCCGCTCGACCGTCTCACCGTGCCGCAGCTCGCCCGCATTTTCGGCGATCCCCCATCCGGCAGCGCCTCGGGTCCCATCCGCACCTGGGGGCAGCTCGGGTTGCAGGGCGCATGGGCTGGCAAGAAGATCCAGCCTTATTCATGGACATTCGATCAGGATTTCGGGCTCTTCCTGCGCGCCCGCGTGCTCCGCGATGGCCCCTGGAATCCGCAGATTCGCCGGTTCATCACTTACCATCGTCCCGGCGGCACGATCGTCGATCGCGGTGAGCAGATTCTCGCGGCGCTCGCTCGCGACCCGGATGGCATCGCGGTCTCCAACAGCCGCTTCGCCAACCCGTTCGTCAAGCTTGTCAAGCTTGCGCAGACCTCATCCGGACCCTATCTGCTCGCGAGCCCCCCGACGCTGATCTCGCAGCGGTATCCGCTGACCCGGATCATCCCGGCAATCGTAGATGTTCCGCCGGGGCGGCCGGTGCACCCGGCCATTCGGGAATTCCTGCGCTTCATCCTCAGCCGCCAGGGCCAGCGCGCGCTGATCGAAGAAAGTGGTTATCTGCCTCTCGGGCCGAAATTCGTCCGCGAACAGCTGCGCAAGCTCGATGATTTGAGCCGCTGCAGGGCAGCAGAGGGTTGTCATCCTGCCCAAGAGCACGGATCACTGACAGCATTGCAGGCGCAGGAGCTTGCGTCCGGGCCCGGACATCCTCTCGAGGGAGTAATTCGTGTCTGGGGAAGTGCACGTTTCCAGACGTCCGCGCAGCATTGGGCGGCGCGCTTTCGCGCGAGCCACCCTCAGGACCGCATCGCCTTCCACATGACGGGAAGTGATACCGGCATGGCGGGCCTCTACACCGGCGAAGCCGACATCGCATTGCTGGCCCGCACCGCTACCGCCAGTGAGCTACAGGCTTTCCAGTGGGTATTTCGTCATCCGCCGACGTGCACCGAGATTCCGCTCCGTGGCTTTGGGGCCCCGAGTACATCGGCTGACGGTGCTGTCGTTTACGCCTATCGGAATTCGGGGCAGGGCACACAGCCGCTGGCTCCGGCCTTCCTGCAATACATTTCGGCCCAGAGCCGGCAAACCGCACGCAACACCGGGACGTCAGGTTCCGTCCTGCGCCACCGCCCGCCTGGCTCTTCTTTTTGACCTGACGCTCTTCTGCCTCGAGCTCCATTGCCGCACGTAGCTCGGCGGTGCGACCGGACATTCAGGATCCCGCGCGGCAGGCAAGCGCGCCAGGTGCAAGGGCAACACCCCCACCCATACATCCCTCGACATGTCCGCGTCATCATCCTTCGGTCCGCCCTCGCGAATCTTTGCGGCGGCCTCGGTGAGCGGCAGCCGCAAAACAAGTGTTGCGGCGAGCTCATTACGGTCGGGTGGGCGCACCTGCGATTCGCGGCCAGGCGCGATGTGTCTCACGAACTCCTCCAGGAGAGCCGGCTTGTCCTCGTCGGCCACCCGGCTGCATTGGCCGTAGATGACCGCCGAGCGATAGTTCATCGAATGATGAAAGGCGCTGCGGGCCAGCACCAACCCGTCGAGATGGGTGATCGTCACGCAGACTTGCGCGCCGGCTGTGAGGGCCTTCAGGAGACGGCTGCCGTTGGAGCCGTGAAGATACAGATCATCGCCGCTGCGCCAGCAGGCCATGGGAATGCAGTGCACGCCATTTTCCGCGGCAAAAGCCACATGGCAGTGCCAGGCGGCATCCACGATGGCGCGGACCGTGCCCCTGTCGTAGCGGCCCCGCTCGGCAATGCGTCGAATCCGGGTTCGAGGGGTGGGCGGGGCGGTAGGAGCGCTCATGGTTGCACTCGCCTTCTGCGGCAGGGAAGCGCACTATGCAAACATTGTGGCTCCAAAGAAAGAGCCACAAATGGCAAGACGAATAGAACCACGATACGGCCCGATGGACTATCAGTTTCTGCTGAAATCGTCGCGGCAGGAGGCGGTCAGCTCCCGCCAGCGCCTGCTCTACCTCAACCTGCGTGAGTCGATCGCCGCGGCGCGCCTGCCCGCCGGCCACCGCCTGCCAGGCTCGCGGGCGCTGGCGGAGCAGTTGACTATCGCCCGCAATACCGTCGTTCATGCCTATGAGCAGCTCTGCTCGGAGGGGTATCTGCTCAGTAGTCGGCAAGGCACCGTGGTTGCCGCACTGCCCACACCACCGCGCCGTCGAGCCGGCGAGACCCGCCGGACAGCGCGGTTATCGAGCCGCGTGCGGCAATTGCCGCCTGCCGAAGAAAAACGCGAGGAGCTGTGGCCATTCACCCCCGGTGTGCCGGCTTTGGACGCCTTTCCGCTGGCGGACTGGCAGGCGGCAATCAAGCGGACATTCCAGAGTCTCGAGGCGTGCGACCTGGGATATGCCGAGAGTCGGGGGAACGCCGCCCTGCGCGCGGCAATCAGCGATCGGTTGCGAGTCGCGCGAGGTCTGCGGTGTTCAGCCGAGCAAGTGATCATCACCGGCGGCACCCTGAACGCGTTGCATATCTGCAGTCATCTGCTCGGAGAGCAAGGGGATATCGTCTGGATGGAGAACCCCGGTTATGCCGGCGGGCGCGCGGTGTTCGCCGCGGCGGGAATGAAGGTTCACCCCATGTCCACGGACGCAAGCGGCATGACAACCGCCGATCCATCGGCTCATCCCGCCCCGCGCTTCATCTACCTGACACCCTCGCATCAATGGCCCCTGGGGGGAGTCCTGCCCATGCCCCGCCGTCTGGAATTGCTGGCGCTCGCGCACGAGCATGGCGCCTGGATTCTCGAGGACGATTACGACAGCGATTTTCGCTACGGCGGCGAGCCGCTGGTGGCGCTGCAGGGCCTGATCGAGGATCCACCCGTGATTTACCTGGGCACCTTCAGCAAAACTCTCTTTCCCGGGCTGCGGCTCGGTTATCTCGTTGCGCCGCAGGAGGTGATCGAGCCGCTGCGGGCGAGCCTCGCGGCACTGAGGCGGCACGGTCGCCAGATCGAGGAGGCCACACTGGCCCGCTTCATGTTGGAGGGCCGGTATACACGACACTTGAGCCGTATGCGCAAGCTCTACTGGGAACGCCGGCAGGCGCTGCAGGCGGCGCTGGTGCGATACCTCCCGGAATTGGAAGTGTTGGGGGCGGAGGCAGGCCTGCATCTCGTCGTGCTGTTGCCTCCCGGAGTGGACGATCTCGAGATTTGCGAGCGGGCCGCTCGGCGGGGATTGAATCCACAGCCTCTCAGCCACTGTTACGATTCCGGGACGAGGAAAAAGACGGGCCTGATTCTCGGTTATGGAAACACGCCCCTCAATGCGATGGATCGCTGCGTCCGCACGCTTGCCCGGTGTGTCGGGGATAGCAGCGTGTAGTCGACTTCGACCCGGGTCCGGGTCAGCGGGCAGGGCCGAGAAGCGCGTATCGACGGCCGTGCGGCAGCTGATAGCGACGGACGATGGCAGCGACCCCACCGGCCTCGAGCTCGCCAGCAATCCCGTCGCCGGGGCGGCGCTCGAGGTGGACTCGCTCGAGCAACGGGGTGAGCTCACCTGGAGCATGCCCGGGCAGCAGCACGAGCACGCGTGCGCGAGCGCCCTGAGAGATGAACCACTTCGAGACGACATCTCGGGGAGCCTTCGCATCCGTCGTCAGCACGGTCGACGGGGTGCGGAGCCGGTGATCGAGAATGGCTACGGTCGTCTCGTCCGGATTCAACAGCGCCAGGCGCTGATGCTCCGTATCGAGGTGAATTTGTCTGGCCAACTCCGGCAGGTCCTGCCAACGGTCTATCGTCGGAAACACCGCGAGTGCCGCAATGCAAAACGCGCCGGCATAAGCGGCGTAGATCCATTGGAAGCCTTGCAGCATACGTCCATCGCGTTGCGCCTCAGCGGCCCGCCACAGTGCGTACCCTGCCAGTGCGAGCACCGCCACCGCGCTCCCGCAGTATTCGAAAGGAGTAATCGCGGCGTCTGCGGCATCCATGGCGCCGGCTGTCGCTCGACCGGCCGCGAGCACCACGAGCACGCTGGCCAACAGGCACGCTATCGCGGCGATCAACAGTCGCGTCCAGCGCAGGCCATCGCAACCGCCAGGAGCCCAGAGCCGCTGCAGCTCGCCGGTCTCGAGCGCGATGAGCAGGCTCACTCCAAGCAGTGCCGGCGCTGCATAGATGTCTCTCGCCGTCGCTGCCAACGTTAGAAGGAGCACGAAGGGGAGCGATGCCGCGACAGCGAATCGCCAGGCGGTGCCCCGTGAATCGCGTAGACGCACCCCATCCCATGCGTGCCGGGCGGCCGTTGCCGCGAGAGCGGTCCACGGTAGGAGGTACACGGGCAGCTCGATGAAGTACTTCCCCCACGAGTTGGGATGTCCCGCGCCGTACCGGTAAGCAGCGGGGGCCGCAATGTGAGTGAAGCGTCCGGCGAGGTTGTACCAGAAGAGGGCGCGCAGGGACTCACCGCCGTTCGCGGTGTGGGCGACAGCGAGAATCCAGGGGCCGATGACGATCGCCTGCAGAAGGAAGCCGGCGTAGAGCTCAGGGCGCCGGAGCTCCGACCAACGCCGCTCCCATGCGATCAGAGTGAGGAGCGTCAAGCCCGGCACCAGCCATCCCGGCGCGCTCTTCGCCATGAACCCGGCTGCCGCGCCGGCATGCATGAGCAGATAGCCATGGAATTTCCTGCGGCCGGGCGCGGCGATATAGCCGAGATAGGCTCCGAGCAGTGAGAGCGCGCAGCCCGCGAGGAGGCATGCATCAGGCGCGAGCCATACGGCCACACGGAAGGCCGTGATCGCGGTGCCTGCCACGAGAGCGGCCACGATCGCAGCCAAGGCGCCATCCATCGCAAATCCGAGAGCTCCCATCGCGAGGGCTGTGATGGCGGCGTAGAGCAGGTTGGGCGCGCGGGCCGCGCGGACGGTGGGCCCGAAGAGGCGCATCGATTCGGCGGCAGCCCAATACGACAGCGGTGGTTTCTCCAGAAACGGCCGGCCCGCGAGTTGTGGCAGCGCCCAGTGACTCTGCACGCTCATGCGCCATGCGATGTCGGCCTCACGCGGCTCATCCGGTGTCCAAGCGCCCCGGTCGAGCGCACCCAGGAGCCACATGGGCGCCAGGGCGATGAGGACCACGAGGATCCACCCGCGAGTGCCGGTGGTGCTCAGCGAGCGCATGACATCGACCCGCCTCTCAAAGAGTATCGGTAACGGGGCGGTGTTCCGGGTGCGAGAGCCGGCTGCCGCGATGTCCCAGCCACTCCTCGAGCCGGGCGACTCCCTCCGTCCCGACACGCAGCCCGAGTCGCGTCCGCCGCCAGAGAATATCCTGCGCGGTCTGGGCAAACTCCGCCCGGCAGAGGTAATCGGCCTCGCGCTCGTACAGCTGCGGCAGCAGCTCCTCGCCGAGATCGCCCAGCGCGCGGGCACCGCGGAGGATCCGCTCGATGCGAGTGCCGTAGGCATGGGCGTACCGGTTTCGCAACGCGGCGGGAAGCCAGGGATGGGCGCGCTCCAGGCTGCGCAGGAATCCGGCATAGGCGCCGCGCGGCAGGTCGCCTCCTGGAAGCAGTGCGCGGGCGGTCCAGGGAGCGGCCGGCGAGCCGAGCTCGCGCGCCAACATGTCGACCGCGCTCTCGGCGAGCTTGCGGTAGGTCGTGATCTTGCCGCCGAAGATCGTCAGGAGCGGGCCGGGGTGCCGGTCGAGCTCGAGAGCGTAGTCGCGCGTGACGCTCGCGGGGTCAGCCGCATCATCGTCCAGGAGGGGACGCACTCCGCTATAGCTCCATACCACGTCCTTGGGTTGTACGGGCTTGGCGAAGTAGCGGCTGACAGCGGCGCAGAGATAGGCGATTTCCTCGGAGTCGATGCGCACGGCACCCGGGTCACCGGAGTACTCGACATCCGTGGTGCCGATGAGCGTGAAGTCGCGCTCGTAGGGAACGGAAAACACGATCCGATGATCGTCATTCTGGAAAAGATAGGCAAAGCGATGCCCGTAGAGCCGCGGAACGATGATGTGACTGCCCTTCACCAGCCGGACCGTGTGGCATACGCCCACCGGCGAGGCCTGCTGAGCAAAGCGGCTCACCCAGGGTCCGGTCGCGTTGACCACCGACCTGGCCAGCACCCTTTGCGGTCCTGATCGCGTGGCGAGTGTCGCAGCCCAGCCACCTCTCTCGGGTTCAAACTTCTCACAGCGGGTGCGCGTCAGGATGATGGCGCCGCGCTCGCGAGCATCCACGGCGTTCAACACCACGAGCCGCGCATCGTCAGTCCACCCATCCGAATAGACGAATCCCCGGACGTATTGCGGCTTGAGCGCCGCGCCGGCTACATGACGACGCAGGTCGATGCGCGCGGAGCCTGCCAGGCGCTGCCGGCGCGCGAGATGATCGTATAGAAAGAGCCCCGCGCCGATGACCCAGGCCGGCCGCAGGTGAGCATCGTGCGGCAGCACGAAGCGCAGCGGCCGCATCAGGTGTGGCGCCGAGCCGAGCAGGATCTCCCGCTCGATGAGCGCCTTGCGTACGAGCGAGAGCTGCAGATGCTCGAGGTACCGCAGCCCGCCGTGGATGAGCTTGGTGCTGGCAGAGGAGGTGTGAGCGGCAAGGTCGTCCTGCTCGCAGAGCAGGACCGAGAGCCCGCGGCCGGCGGCATCCCGCGCGATCCCGGCGCCGTTGATACCGCCGCCGACGATCAGGACATCGTATGTGCCAGAATGCTGCATGAGCCGATCATATCGGGACCCAGGCGCCAGGAGCGACTTTACTCGGCGCATCCCTGTGCCTCGGCCCGATGTGCGGATGCCGGCCCGCAGGGCTCGGCGCAGGGACGGGGCCGGGCATTCTCGTTACCTGGAGGCAAGTCTCGAGCACGTACGGCTCGAGCGCAACGGGCGGCTGGTGCTCGAGGATGTCACCTGGAGCGTTCGTCCGGGTGAGCGATGGGTGTTGGCTGGCGGGAACGGTGCCGGCAAGACGCAACTTTTGAAGATCGTAGCCGGCTCGGTATGGCCGACGCCCACCGGTCGGGAGAGCCGCCGATATCGCTGGAAGGGCGGCCTCTGGCGCACCCCCCAGGAGATCCAGGAAGAGATCGGCTACGTCGGGCCGGAACGTCAGGACAAGTACACCCGCTACGGTTGGAATTACACCGTGCGACAGGTCGTGGCCACCGGCGTTCACCGTACCGACATCCCGCTTCACTCCGTCAGTCAACCGGATCGCAAGCGGGTCGATGCGGTCTTGAGGCGTCTGCGGATCGAGGCGCTGGCTGAGCGGCGCTTTCTGACCCTCTCCTACGGCGAGCGGCGACTCACTCTGCTGGCTCGCGCACTTGCGTCTC
>Ga0134125_10001016_pt1 | contig 35743 bp, 28 predicted proteins | sample KB31751_FD_96464 | JGI IMG/M metagenome (GOLD analysis project Ga0134125, IMG submission 96464) | Terrestrial soil microbial communities with excess Nitrogen fertilizer from Kellogg Biological Station, Michigan, USA - KB3-175-1 | ecosystem: Environmental > Terrestrial > Soil > Unclassified ...
CCTGTGGCCCGAGAAAATGCGGGGATTCTTCGTCCGTTCGACTCGCTGCGCTCGCTCAGGACTCAGAATGACAGCAGTCATCATCGATGGCTCACTGTGCTTTGGATGCCGGCGCTAGCTGCCAGGAGTGCCCGCGGGCGACTCGGCTTCCTTGCTCATGCGGATGCCGCCGCCGTCCTCGTACTTCTTGGTGAGAGTTCCGACGAATACGTTGAAGACCTCGTTGCGCTGAGTGTCCAGTAATTGTTCGCGGGTCTGGTCAAGGTTCTTCGCCGTCTCCTCCGGCGTGGGCTGTTGCTTGTCAGTGACGACGAGGATGACGTCGGACTCTCCGGTATCAATGGGTGCGGAGATGCTGCCGACGGGCAGTTTGAACGCCGGTGCTCCCGGGCCCGACATGGAGCCGAGGTCGGGCACCTGGCCATCCTGGCCGACGAGGTCGCTGGACTTCACCGGAACCTTGAACTCAGCCGCGGCCTTCTTCAGGTCATTCAGAACTTTGGCGCGGTCGTCGAGTTTGGCGGCCTCCTGCTCCATAAGCTCCGGCGCGCGCTGCGAACGATAGTCGTCAAGGATGTGGGATTTGTACTCGGCGAAGTCAGGCGAGTGCGCGTCCTTGACGTCGATTACCTGATAGACGGCATAGCCGTCTCCGGTGCTTACGGTCGCGGGCGCCGCTCCCTTCTGCGTGGCGAAAGCCGCCGAGAGCATCGGTGCGCCGTCCGTGAGGCCGCCGATTGCGCCATCCCTGGCGATGTAATCGGTGGTGACTGGTTTGAGGCCATGCGATGCGGCCGCCTTGTCGAGGCCGTTCTGTTTCGCATCGGCAGCGAGTTGGGTGGCGAATTGCTGCTCCGCGGAGCCGGCCTTCTGCTGCTCCAGGACTTTTGAGATGGAGTCCTTTACATCGGCCAGCGGCTTGGTGCCGGCGGCCTGCTTCTGCTCGGTCTGGATGATGTGGTAACCGAACTGAGAGCGCACAAGCCCGGAGGTCTGGCCGGGGGAGAGCGCCATGGCGGCCTTGGCGTACGCCGGGTCGAGACCGGAGGTGGGATACATGCCGAGTTCGCCGCCTTTGTCCTTGCTGCCGGGATCGTCGGAGTATTTCTTTGCGAGGTCGGCGAAGTTGCCGCCGGCCTTGAGTTGATTGAGGACGTCCTGCGCCTTGGCTTTGGCCGCGGCATCCGTTTTGGCATCGGCGCCCGCGGGAACAGAAATAAGAATGTGGCGGGTGTTTACCTGCTCATCGGTCTTGTAGTCCGCCTGGTGCGAGTTGTAGTAGGCCTGAATCTCGGCGTCCGAGACTTTCGGTTTTCCGCCGGGCAGCTTCGACGCGTCGAACGCGACGTATTCGATCTTGCGAGTCTCCGGAATGGCGTTCGCGTAGCGGGCGGAGTTCTGCTTGAAGAAGGCCTGCAGGTCGGCGTCCGACGGATTGATGGTCTTCTTGACGTCCTCCAGCGAGACGACGGCGTAGTCGAATTTCACTTTGGTGCCGGAGACGCGATAGGCATCGCGCACAGCCTGGTCGGAGACGGTGACACCGCCAGTAACGAGGGACTGCAGGCGGGATAGCTCGATTTCAAGCTTGATCTCGTCCTCGAATTCGGCCACGGAGGCGTCAGGCCCCATGACCATCTGCACGAAGTTGGCATAGCCGTCGTCGCCGATGTATTTGCCGTTCGGGAAGAGGTACTGGCCGAACTGGCCCTGGTGGAGCTGATTGCGGAGGTCAGCGTCAGAGACGCCGAGGTTCAAGCGGTCGGCCTCCTGCTTCAGAATGGTGCGCTGCACCAGCGCCGTCCCGGCGCGGCTCATGGCGTAGGGCATCATCATGCGCATCAGGTCCGGAGTGATGCCGCGCTGCTGCTGCATCTGGCGCTGCGCGAGACGCTGCACGTCCTGCGTCTTGATCTGGTCGCTCTGGCCAAAGATGCTCATGACGCGGCCCCAGTAGCCGGGCGCGTGCACGGTGGCGTACACGCCGGCCGCATTGCTGCCGCCGGCAAAGTCCATCAGACCCGGTACGAGCGTGATGACCATGAAAATACTGACCGCGCCAATGATGACGCCGAAGATGATTTTGGTGATTTGATTGTCGCTTTGCAGAAAACGAATCATGCTCGACTGCCAACCTTCGATGGATACGCGCAGCGGCCCCGGCGGAAGAAAATCCCGCGCTCATGAGGCTGAACTGCGCCTCGCGAACCGTGCATTGCCCTTTGATTTTGCTCGTTCGGATGGGTTTTCCCGGGAGAAGAGCAGGGCAAGAGACAAGTATAAATCAAGGTTCGAGTTGCGGAGGCGCACGATGTCCGAGGCGAATCGCAGAAAGAAAGGGCCGCGAGCATCGCGACCCTTTGGGCTGAAACGAAAGCAGACTAGTAGGGGTATGGGTACGGAGCCGGGTAATATCCCGGGGGATAAGGAGCAGGATAGTAGACCCGACGACGCAGCGGCGGTGCTCCGGGGCCGCTGGGACCTGCGCCCTGGGCGAGCCGGTCCATCTCCTCCTGCGACAGCGTGGCGACCGTGGCCGGTTGTGACAAATGGAAGGTCAGCAGGCCCTCGGATGGGACATAGACCTGGCCGTTGTGGGAGGCAGCCGAGACGCCAAGGCCGGCTGCTCCGCCGACGCCCGCGCCGATCGCCGCACCCTGGCCGCCGCCGGCAGCTGCGCCCACCAGCGCGCCGAGCACTCCGCCGACGATGGTGCTGTTGACTGACTGAACTGCCTTGTCCGCGCCGTTATGCTGCCAGACATCGGAGGTGATGGGGTAGTCCTGACCGCCCAGCAAGACGGAGTTCAACTGCAGAGAGAGTTCGCCACGACCGGAGACCGCGCCGGACTTCTTCGCGTCGACCACGGTGCCGTGAACCATCGCGCCGCGCGGAATTGCGATGGCCCCGGAGGCGGCCACATCATTGACCACGATGCCGTCGAAGCGGTCGCCGGGCTTGGCGCGTGCGCTATCAAGCGTCTGGTTGATGCGAACGCGGACCAGAGCGCCCGCAGGGATGGTGACCTGCTCGCCTGCCTGCTGTCCCGCGTACGCCGGTGCGGAGTAATAGCCGCCGCGCGGTGGTGGATACTGCGAATAGCCCTGTTGCTGCGGATAATTCGGCTGCTGAGGATATCCCTGCGGAGGTTGCTGCCCGTATCCCGGTTGCTGTCCGTAGCCTGGCTGCTGAGGATGTTGGGCCTCTCCCTGCTGCGGATAAGGCTGCGGCTGTGGGTAGCCTTGCTGCGGATAGCCGGGTTGCTGCGGGTTATAAGGGCGGCGATATTCCGGCGCGCCGGGGCCATAGCTGGGGCCATTGGCCATGTCCGGCGGCTGATTGGCATATTGCGAGTCGGGCTGGCCCTGCTGGTCCGGCGCTGCGGACTGCTGCGCGTCGTCAGGCGGAGCAACGGTGCCGTCAGACCGAAGGTTCGGGTTGGTGCCCTGAGCATCCGCGACGGCTGAACCGCCGTCGCCGGTGGACGCCTGCTGCTCAGCACCGGGGTCGGTTCCGAGTGTCAGCTGATCCACGACCTTCTGCACGCCTATGGTGCGGGCAGCGAGGTTCTCGGCCTCAGTTCGCTGGGCTTCCGAGGGAACGGATCCGGACAGCGTGACCACGCCGTAGACCGTCGTGGTCGTTATGGGCTGGTTGGCGAGGTCGGGTGCGCCTGCGAGGGTCTTCAGTACATTGGCCTCAACCTGGGCGTCGGAAACGGTAGCCTTGGGCTGCTGCGCCGCGCTTTGCCCGAGGAGGGGTATACCGAGAGCTATTGTCAGGGCAAAAGCGGAGCACGAAGCGGGAGAGATTCTTCGAGAAGTGGGGAGACGCATCGACTTCCTCCGAGAAGGTCCAGGCAGGCACTTAACCGCACCATTGCCTGTGTCTCTTCAAACTCAAAAATCCGGCGAAAGTTCCGGTCCCTGAGCTCGAGTTCCGGTGCTCAGGCGCCCGGAAAACTCCCCGATTCTAACGATTGGATGCTGCGCAAGGATATACCGCTTATGGTTGACCTTAACGGTGACGGCGGCCCGGGCAGGCCGCCGTTTGAGAACTTGGTTGCGGGGGGTGGATTTGAACCACCGACCTTTGGGTTATGAGCCCAACGAGCTACCGGGCTGCTCCACCCCGCACTCAGAGTATACGGCTGCGATCCTCAGTGAGTCAACGGACGCGACCCCGATCGACGGCGTGTGACGAAGCGATAGGCAGTCGCGAGCAGGTTATGGATCAGCTCTGGCGTCATCCGGTCCATTCGCACGAGAACGCCGTCATAACCGGCGTAATGGTCGGGAACGTAATAGATGTCGGGAGCGTCTTCCACCATGAAGGCACGCTCTCTGCGGTCGATGCGAACCAGGAGCGATCCCGGCTCCGCGGCTTTGTTGGTGGGCACACAGGCCAGCAGTTCAGATTTTCCGCCCGGCCGCTTTACCTTGAGCGCAGGACTTCCATAGGCGGTGCTCTTCTGAACGCCGGGAAGGGTGGCTCCGGCCTTCCATACGGCATCGAAAGTAACTCTTTTGGTTGGCATGACCGCTCCATGCTGACTGGATTTATGAAACACGCTCCGGGTCCAATGCAATTCCAAAATACGCCAAAGAGGGCCGGATGGGATGGCACTATGTTGCGCCGCTGTAACTGAAGAATCGCTTCAGGCGCAGGAATGGCCTTTCGTAGAACCGGTAGCTCAGCCAGGCTAGAGCGATGCTGAGAAGCGCAGCGACCACCGCGCCGCAGAGTACTCCGAGCGCCTTGACGTGCAACTGCGTATCGACGAAGCTGCGCACCGGCGCCATGACGAATCCTACGGAGTAGTGGAAAACATAGATGCCGTAACTGTATTCACCCATGAAGCGCAGAATGCGTGACTGAAACAGCCGCGTTGCCGCGGAGCCCGGTCGCAGCGCGAGGGCGACGGTGCCGGCGCTGCCGATGCCGACGAAGCTGAATCCGACGGTCGCGATGAGGAAGGCGGCGCGGGTTGGCTTCATCCAATCGAGACCGCCGTTCAGAGCGCCCAACACACCCAGCACAATGAGCGCCGCGCAAAAGAGATATGGGGCGAGCCGCAGGACGCGGTTTCGCCAGGGAGACCGCATCAGGGCGGCGAGGCAGCATCCATAGAGGAGGTTGTCTGCGCAGCAAGGGGTGAAGCTGTAGGGAAGATAGGGGTCCGCGAAGCCGGAATGGTGCTTCATCAGCACACAGAAGAGGCGAACGCCGAACACAACACCGCAACCGATGAGCGAGGCGCGCGCGACGGAGCGGGCGTTGCGCAGGCGGTAAACGAGCAGAGGCCAAAGCCAGTAGAACTGCTCTTCGACCTGGAGCGACCAGAACTGGTCGATGTTGAAAAAGCGCAGATGGAGCGGCGTGTGTTGCCACCGGCCGGGGACGAGATTGGCCGTATATGTGAAGAAGAGATATTGCCAGCCTGACCACTTCAAATGCAGCAAAGGCGTGAGGCAGAAAAGCAGCAGAAGGAATCCATAGTAGAGCGGAAAGATGCGCAAGGCACGGCGAGCGTAGAAGGTCTTGAAGTAATGGGGCGCGTCGAGAGTGTCGAGCAGGATACCGGTGATGAGGAAACCCGAAAGAGCGAAGAAGAGATCGACGCCGACATAGCTGGAATCGCGGATCGCTGAGATGAAATCGAATACCTTGTTTCCGGTTTTGTCATTGGACCAGAAGAGGTGATCGAAGAGCACCAGCAGAATGGCAATGCCGCGGACTCCGTCGAGTGCCGGGATGTGGACGAATCCGCCGGGATTGTCGCGATCTGATTTCTGCGGGACGGGCATCGACAAGAGTCTGTAGGACACATGGTACAAGGGCTACGGGCGCAACCATTTGCGCTGAGAGAAAGACGCCGACATGGCGCATGTCTCAGCGGGTGGGGGCCGGCGAGCAGCAGCGGGGCGAAGCGACGATCCGGGACGGATTCTGCGGCCATCAAGTCTGTACACCCGTCGAGTGCAAATGGATGGTGGCCGCGGGACGCTGGGAAGGGACAGCGGGCGTGGCCGGCGTGACCTGAGGCAGCGTGGGCAGGAAGAACTGCTCCAGGCTCGGAATGCGGACGAAGAGCAGCAGGCTCATGACGATCACGGTCGCGAGAAATGAACTCATCAGGAGCGGTTCACGGTATAGCTTTTCGGGGTTCTGCACAGCGGAGTTATGGTGAAACGCGAGTTTGAGATAGATCGCCATCGTGAGAGCGACGAAGGGAAAACCGAGGATCAGCTCGATGCGGTAACGGATGATGAAGGCCCCGAGAAATAGCATCGCCGCCGAAGCATAGAAGACGACGCTTACCAACAGCGCCTCCGGCGTGTAATGGCGGAAGCTGGCGCGATAGCTGCGTGCAACGGTGCGGTCACCGATCTCGTTGAGTTCCGAAAATCGCTTAAGACCCATGAAGTAGCAGCCGATCATCCAGTAGGCGATCAGAAGCGAAACAGGCGGGACCAGTGTGGTGACCGCGTACCAGCCGACCAGCATGCGCAGCGGGTTGTTGATGGATTCAGTCGTCACATCGAGGTAGGGCACATCCTTGGTGCGGATCGGCGGGAAGTTGTAGAGGCATCCCATGATCCATAGCGCCAGTTCGACGGCCGCAAAGGTGCGCGAGATGGTAAGACCGATGGCGATACCGGCCGCCATCATTGCCAGCCATTGAACATACGCCAGAGGAATATTGACCAGGCCGCGAGCGGCAGGGCGGTCTTTCTTTATCGGGTGGAGGCGGTCGTAGGGAGCATCTAAAACCTCGTTGATCACATAGTTGGAACAGGCCACCAGGGTGATAGAAACAAAAGCCACGAGCAGCCTGAGCACCAGCTTGGGGCTCGGGCTTGCCGCGCCGGTGGAGAGCGGGACAATGACGCCGGGCAAGACGAAGAGGTTCTTGATGGAATGATCGAAGCGCGCGATCGCGAGATGTGCGCGGAGGCGCTGGCGAAACGAGACTTCGTGCACCGCGGTCTTAAGCATGCATTCCTGTAAGCAGAAATTGATCGCTTGAGACCCCATTTTATAGTGACGGCACTTAAGCGGTGAGAATCCTGAGCGCCGAGGATGATCCCCTTATGCCTATACCGGGAGCACCATCGGTTCGTCTGCTTGTTTCTCCGCCGGTTCCGCCATGTAGCGGTAGGCCCCAAGGCGCGAAAGCAGGACGAGAGCGAGCACGACTGCCGCGCAGAGGGTCACCAGCGGCACCGTATAGGAGTGAAAGCGATCGTAGCCCGCGCCCATCCAGAGGACGCCTGCCGACCCGGCGATCATGAATGCGCCGAAGGCCACACCATACGCGACACCGAAGGCCCGAAGGCCAAAGTAGCGGCTGACCATGTAACCCATGCTTTCCACCTCAGCTCCCATGCCGAGTCCGGAGAGAAATGCGGCGAGCAGCGCCAGAGGTCCAGCGGTGCCAGTAGCGAGCATGGCGATGCCGACGGCCGTTGCGCCATAGAAGAAGATGGCGACGTGCGGTGCGAAGACACGGTCCAGGAGATATCCGGATGTGAGCCGCCCAACGATGACGGCAGCGCCTACCAGCGAGGTGGCCAGGGCAGCCCGCTCCGCCGTGACGCCGCGATCCGTGAGGATGGCCGACATATGAAGGGCCGAGCCATGCACGGCGGCGCCGGTAAGGATGAAGATGCAGACCAGATTCCAGAAGGTGGGGCTGCGCCATATCTCACGCCAGTGGTCGCCTGTTTGCTCCTGCGAACGATGCGGCGAACTGCGCGCCATTGCGTCACCGTCGGGATGCAGGCCACACTCGCTGGGGTCATCTTTGAGCCAGGCGGCGATGACTGGGAAGGGAAGCAGCAGAACCGCTACTCCGAAGATCGCGAAGGTGATGCGCCATCCGTGCGCGGCGAGAAGACGCTGGACCAGCATGGGCACGACGATGGAGCCTATTCCAATTCCCATCATCGTGAGCGCCATGGCAAGACCGCGCCGGCGATCGAACCAATGTGAGATGACCGCGCCATACGGCACCGGCGCGGGACCGCTGGCCATCGCGATTCCCAGCACGGCAAAAAACAGATAGAGCTGCCATAAGCTGCCTCCCACCCACCATGCAGAACACAGGACGAGTCCGAACGCCAGGGTGGATATGAGGATGACGCGTTTGGCTCCGAACCGGTCGATCAGCGAGCCCGTGCCGGGGAGCCACAGCGCTCCGATGAAATTGAAGAGGGAAAAGGAGAATGAGACGGCCGCCCGGCTGGCATGGAAATCCGCGGCAAGCGATTTGAAAAATACGCTGAAGGAAAAAACCGTAAGAGGGGCGCCGAGGAAGAGTCCAATCGCGCCAACCAGGACAACGAGCCAGCCGTAAAAGATGCGGTGTGGTTTGCTCATTGCAACTCCAGCCGCGCAAGTGGAGAGTTGGCGCGGACGCTTCGACTGCCGGGTCACGTTTTCCGTTGACGCAGATCAATATACATAGACGTGTCGACGTATTCAGATCCTCGTGTGCATCGCGAGGGCTTTGACAGGGCAACCTGCCAGCCGGTAGGATGCTCCGCGGTTCACTGGTATGACCAATTTGCCGTTCTCCGGAGACTTTGCGGGCTGGTGGATCGTATCGGGAAAGCAGAATTACTCCGCAACTCTGCACACGGGACATGACTGAATGAAGCTGCTTCGAGATTTATTGGTGGGTGCGGTGTGTGCGGCCGCGACATGCGGAGCCGTGACGGCTCAGGATGCGTCTGCGCCGGCGGCGAGTTCACGGCAGAATGTGCCGGCGCGTGCTGGCCGCGGAGCGTTTGCACCGGCCGTGCGATCGCCGGAGATCAGCGCGGACAGACATGTGACGTTCCGCCTGAGCGCGCCACAGGCGAGTTCGGTGACTGTGAGCGGAAGCGAGTTCCTGAAAGGCGAGGTTCCGCTGACGAAGGACGCAAACGGCCTGTGGAGCGTGACCATCGGGCCGGTGGCGCCGGAGATCTACGACTACAACTTCACCATCGACGGCGTAAAGACCATCGACCCCGGCAACTATGACGTGAAGTTTGGATCCACGGCCAGCACCATTCAGAGCCTGTTGAACGTACCCGGCGATGCGCCGCGCTTCTTCGATGTGCAGAGCGTGCCGCATGGCGAGATCCGCACGGACTGGTATGAGTCGAAGTCGCTGGGCACGATCCGGCGTGTGACCATCTACACGCCTCCCGGATACGACGCGAGCGGGAAGAGCAAATATCCGGTGCTGTACCTCTTTCACGGCGCGAACGCGGACGAGACGGCGTGGACGCGGCTGGGGCACGTCAGCGAGATCATGGACAACATGCTGGCGGCAGGGAAGGTCAAGCCGATGGTGGTGGTGATGCCCTTTGGATATCCATCGCCGCCCAGCGTTCCAGGATCGGCAGCGGGCCTCGGATTCAACACCGTAGTCGAGGGATTCACGAAGGACCTGCTGGGCGACGTGATTCCGTATGTGGACTCACACTATGCGGTGTACAAGGACCGCGACCATCGAGCCATTGCAGGATTGTCGATGGGTGGCATTGAGTCGCTGACGATTGGGCTGAACCATCTGGATGAGTTCAGCTACGTTGCGGGATTCAGCGCGGCCATCTCGCCGGCGACGTTCGATAAAGACTTCGCCTCCATCAAAGCCGACCCGAAAGCGGCAAATGCGAAGCTGCATCTGCTGTGGATCGGGTGCGGCGAGCAGGATGGCCTGTTTGCTGCGAGCAAGAGTTTCGATAAATACCTGAGCGGTGCAGGCGTGAAACACGAGTTCTATTCCATGCCGGGTGTGCACTCGTGGATTGTCTGGCGGCATTTTCTTGCCGAATACGCGCCGCAGTTGTTTCGGTGATCACAGAGGAAAGAGAGATTGATGAAGAGGAACGCGATGAGGAAAAGTTTGAAGTGGGTGGTGACGATGTGCGCGGCCGTGGCGATGCTTCCGCTGGTGATGCGCGCACAGGCGACGGCCGATCCATTTCCCGCGAACACGCAGCATCCGGCGCTGTTCCTGGTGGGCGACTCCATCGTGCGCACCGGTATGGGCGACGGCAGCGTGGGGCCCTGGGGATGGGGCGCGGAGTTGATCCCGATGTTCGATGCGACGAAGATGCACGTCTACAACGTCGCGCTGGGCGGACGATCGAGCCGTGGCTATCGCGAAGAGGGCGCGTGGCAGAAGGTGATGGACCGGCTGCAGAAGGGCGACTGGGTAATCCTGCAGTTCGGCCACAACGATGCGAAGAACTCGGAGAACTATCCCGACCGCCTGACGATCGCCGGCAACGCCGACGCGACGCAGGAGATCGAGTCGCCCGTGACACACAAGCCGGAGACGATTCACAGCTACGGCTGGTATATGCGGCAGTATGTGGCGGACGCGAAGGCCAAGGGCGCGAACGTGATCATCTGCTCGCCGCCACCGCGCAATCTGTGGGCGGACGGAAAGATTGTCCGCGGGCTCGATGGCTATGCGGGCTGGGCGAAGGAAGCAGCGCAGCAGAGCGGCGCGTACTTTATTGACCTGAATACAATTTCGGCGGACAAGTACGATGCGCTGGGCCAGGATGGATCGAAGCCGCTGTTCAACGACTTTCAGCACTCGCGCAAAGCAGGCGCGAAGCTGAATGCGGAATCGGTCGCGACGGGCATCCGGCAGTTGAATGTGCCGCTGGCCAAGGACCTGCTGCCGCAGACGGCAGCAAAGTAGCGAAACCGATTTCGACGATTGCGATGCGCAGACGCGCACAGGAGAATGCGATGAAAAAGATGCACAGGATTTTGGGAGCGGCGGCGATGGCGTCTGTCGCGATGATGATGTTTGCGCAGCCGCCCGCGCCGAGCGAGCCGGACGCGAAGACGATTACGCCGCGGCCTGACCCCAAGGAGATTCCGCTGCCCGTCATCAAGACGGACATGAAGCCGATGCCCGGCGTCGACCAACTGCCGACGCGAACGGAATTGCCCGACGTGATGACCATGAACGACGGCAAGAAGGTCAAAACCACCAAGCAATGGGATGAGCGGCGCAAGGAGATGATGAAGACGCTCGACTGGTATGCGGTGGGCGAAGCTCCCCCTCCGCCGGGCAACGTGAAGGGAACAGTCGTGCACGAGGAGACGGTATTGGACGGGAAGTACAAGTACCGCCTCGTGCATCTGACCTTCGGGCCGAATGAGAGCTTGAGCCTCGACATTGGCATTTGGGCGCCGGTCGGCAATAACCATGTGCCGACGCTCATCTCGCCGAGCGGAACGCCTCCAGGCGCAACCGCGCTGAAGCGCCTGCCCAATGGCGCCAACCAGGGACGCAATGAAGATGTGCTGCTGGTGACCGGGCCAGCTGCGCCGGGAGCCGGCGGCCGGGGCGGATTTGGTGGTCCACGGGGCGGCGCTGCGGCACAGCCGAATGGAGCCGGGAACGCTCCGGTCGCCGGCATGGGAGGCGGTGCGGCAGGCGCACGGCGCGGCGGTGCAGGTGCACCGGGCGGTGCGGCGCGTCCACGATGCGGCGGTTTCAGTGGAACGCCTTGCACTGCTGACGAGACCGCGCAGACGAACCAGGCCATTCAGCATGGCTGGGCGTATGTCACCTTCAACAACAACGACTGCGGCGAGGACACGACGCTGCGTCTTCCTGACGGCAGCTGGGCCTATCGCACGACTCGCTTCTTCCCGGCGTATCCGAACTACGACTGGGGTCTGCTGCGCGCATGGGCGTGGGGTGTCTCGCGCATTGTCGATTACCTCGAAACCGACCCTTCAGTCGACCACTCCAAGTTCGTCGTAACCGGTGTCTCGCGTACCGGCAAATCGGCGCTGATCGCCGGCGCCTATGACGATCGCATCGCGATGGTCGCGCCGGTGGCAAGCTCCGGCGGAGGGACACCGTCCTATCGCTACTCCGGCTCCGTGCCGGACCGCGGCGGCAAGGAAGGCCTGACGGAGATGGTGCGGAAGTATCCCAACTGGTACTCCCCGCATCTGCATCAGTTCTGGGGACAGCCGGACAAGCTGCCGTTCGATGAGAACTGGCTGATCGCGCTGTGCGCGCCGCGGCCCTTCATCGCGCTTGAAGGCGATCACGATCAGAACGTCAACCAGAACGGCGTCTGGCACTCGATGGTTGCGGCGAAGCCTGCGTACGACTTCCTGCATGCCAGCAACAAGATCGGCATCAGCTTTGCCGACCGGCCGCACGGCATGGTGCAGGGCGACTGGGACGCGCTGCTGGCATTCGGCGACAAGTATTTGATGGATAAACCGACCACGCTGACCTTCGACAAATATCCTCCGGGCATGGGACCAAACGATCCGAAGAACGCGGGCATGGTCAAACAGTAGAAAGTTTCATGGATGGAGAAAAGGACCCGGCACAGCGCCGGGTCTTTTTTTAAGCAGCGTCCGGGCGAAGATATGGCGAGCAAGACAAGCGGCTTTGCCAAACGTCTATCCTGCATACCTGGGCCCACGCTGTTTCGAGTCGGAGGAAGAACGATGTTCCATATCCGCCGTATGGCCTGCCTTACGAGCCGCAGTGAGTGCTGTGTATCTGTATGGAAAGGTTTTGTGGCAGCGGCTGCGACGGTTGCAGTGTGCGCGACCACGCTTGTGGCACAAGATAATGGCCCCGCTGCAAGATTCCTTGCGGTCGATGTCCATCCCAGTCTCCCGAGCATCAGCCCGGAAGCTCGCGCCGGTTTCAAAGGCGACCGATACACACTGCGCGACATGACCATGTCCGCCATGATTGCGGCGGCTTATAGTATGCGGGCCAGCGATGTGAACGGCGGACCGAACTGGCTGGACTGGAACCGCTACGACGTGATCGCGAAATTACCGCCCGGAACTACCCCCAACACGGTGCGGCCCATGATGGAGGCCATGCTGCGAGAGAGGTTCAGCCTGGTGGCACATAAGGGCAGCAAACCAATGCCGGCATTTGCGCTCACGGTGTGGAAGGGAAAATCGAAGCTCAAGGCCGGCGATCCCGCGGCGCCGAGCGAATGCAAGTCAGTGCAGCAGCCACCCTCCGACGGGCCGCAGTTGTACGTTGAAGTATCGTGCGTCAACGAGAGTATGGACCGGATCGTGCAGGACCTGCGCAGCATGGCGGGGGCCTACGTAACTGAACCAGTCGTCGACCAGACAGGCTTGAAGGGAGTGTGGAATTTCGATATCAAGTGGTCCCCCAGGAACCAGCTTGTGCAGGAAGGCGCCGATGGGATCAGCTTCTTCGATGCGTTGGAGAAGCAGCTTGGCCTGCATCTGGAAGCGGCGACTGCGCCTTTGCCGGTCATTATCGTGGACAGCGTGAATGAGAAGCCCACGCCGAACGCGGCCGACATTGAGAAGGTTCTGCCGCCACTGCCGCCGGGTGAGTTCGAGGTCGCGGTGATCAAACCAGGAAAGCCCGACGAGCAGGAAAACGGCAGCATCTCCGGCGACCAGATGAAATTGCAGGGGCTGACGCTGGACCAGTTGATCCGCGCAGTCTGGCGTCTGCCGGACGATGGGCCGATGCTAAACGGCGGCCCGGACTGGATCCGCAAGGACAAGTGGGGCATGATCGCCAAGGCGGCGAAGGCGGCTGGCGATCCAGAACTGGATGAGGACGATCTTTTCGTAATGGTGCAGAAATTGCTGGAAGATCGCTTCAAACTGGCCGTGCACACAGAAGACAAAACGATGGATGCATACAACTTGGTCGCCGTGAGTCCGAAGATGAAAAAGGCCGATCCGGGAGAGCGGACGAGGTGCTTCCAGGGAACACTGCCTGGCGCAAAAGATCCGCGGCAGGAGCATCCGGAGCTGAACAAGCTGCGGACCTGCGAAGGAATGACAATGGCGCAGTTTGCGAGCACCATTCAGGGCCAGCAGCCGGGATATGTTAAGACGCCAGTCATCGATAAAACCGGGCTCGAAGGCGCATACGACTTTACTCTCAGCTTCACCGGCGCCGGAAAACTGAAGAACCCGGTTGCGAAGGCCGAAGGAGATGCCGCGGCTGACCCGGGTGGCGGGATGTCATTCTTCGACGCCGTTCAAAGAGAGCTCGGACTTAAGCTCCAGCCGGTGAGACGGCCGGTGTCCGTCCTGGTGATCGACCATGCAGAGAAGCCGACGGAGAATTAGCTGATGTCAGCCCGACAAAGAAGCACCGTTAGGTTGCAGACCTGCACGCTTTGGATCTTTTTGGTTCCGCTCGCACTCGCGCAGGGCACTCCACCTCCGGCGATGGCGCCCGACGCAAAGCCCGCGCTCGACGTTGCCACCATCAAGCCGAGCCAGCCGGATGAGCAGCGGCTGGTGTACGTGGAAGGCACGCACCTCGCGACGCGAGCGACAACGCTCGTCGACCTGATGACCTTTGCCTACTCTGTGCATTCACTCCAGATCACCGGCGGACCGCAGTGGATACGCTCGGACCGCTACGACGTGCTGATGCAGCCCAATCCCGGCGGCAGGCCAAGCACTGCCCAGATGCGGTCCATCATGCAGGGCCTGCTGGCGGACCGCTTCCAGTTGCGGCTGCACCACGCCAGTAAGGAAATGGAGGTCTATGCGATCGTGCCGTCGAAGCGCGGCCCGCATCTGGCACCGACCACCGCTGGGGAAGTTGCCGCAAATACTGCGGCGGTAGGATTCGCGCCGGGAAGGATGACCGCCAGCAACGCAAGCGTGACCGAGTTTGCCAATCTGCTGAACCGCTACGGTCAGCTCGAATGGCCCGTCGTGGATGACACGCATATTCCGGGCAAGTTCGATTACAAGCTGGCATGGATTCCCGGTGCCGCGCAGCTTGCCAGTTCGTTGCCGTTGCCTGCGGGAACTGATCCCGCGCCCGCCTCCGACCTCTTTGCCGCAATAGACGAGCAGTTGGGGCTTGAACTGAAGGCGCGCAAGGAGCCGGCAGATGTTCTGGTGATTGATGCCGTGGAGAAGCCGTCAGCGAATTAGCCGGCGCTATTGTGCCGGGGTCCTCGCCGTCGTTGTGGCAGCAGCCGACTTGATCCGCTCCATGAACGATTCGTAGATGAAGTCGAGCTTGTGAGCTTGCCACTCGACATCCGGTACGGCCTGTAGCTGGTCGCGCGGAATGACGGGCACACCGGCGTCGAGAGCGAGCAGGCCGCCTTCACCTGTCTGGTTGGAGATGGTGGCGCCGGGCGGGTCTGGCGTTTGGGGTGGCGTGTGTGCTCCGCGGGCGAACCATTCGGAGATACGCACCTTGGGCATGGCGTTGATCGAAGCTTCCGTCCAGTTGGGGAAGTGCAGCTGGCGGTTGAGCCACAGCGCTCCCGCGCGCGTAATGAAGTTCGGCCGATGGCCGGCGTTGGGGAACCACACGGTCTCAAACAAGTTGGCGCGTGTGCCGGAAAGCGCGGCGGTACGGTCGCGGAGTTCGCTGAAGAAAGGCTCAAAGTTGTTGGGTGTGACGATCAGCGGGTCCACCATGCCGTTCATCACCAGCGTCGGTCCGCGCTGCTGGTTCAGGGCATAGAGAATCGCCGCGCGGTCGCCAAGGAAGCCGAGCGCCTTATAGGGCCCGGCCTGGCACATCACCTTGGGGCTGACGGCCCAGTAGCTGTGGTCGCCGCCAAGGTTGCCGCCGCCGGAGAGAACCAGCGCGTGGATTCGCGGATCGATCGCGGCGGCGATCGCGGAGTGGAACGACCCCATGGAGAAGCCAAGCACAGCGATGCGACCCGGATCGACGTCGCTGCGCTGAAGCAGATAGCTGACCGACTGAAGGATGTCGGCGATCATGGTGCCACCGAGCCGCTCCGGCAGTTGTGCGCCGGGAACGAAGACATCGTGGGCGCGGCTTGCCGATTTGCGGTCGATGTTCCGCTCATCTTCGCCGATGGGATCGTAGGTCACGACAACCGCCCCGGCTCGCGCATACAGAATCCCGGTGTAGTACGCGTACCAGGAGGTCTTGTCGCCGCCATGTCCATTGACCACGACAATTCCCGGCACACCCTTGCCCCCCAGCTTCGCCGGCCGATAGACAATCGCCGGAATCCTCATGCCGTAAAGCGAGGCATAGGTCACACGCTCAGCAACAACGCCCGGCGCAGGCGAGAAGCTCGACCATGTATGCGGCGCGGGTGAGGGAAGTGGATCGAGGATGTAGAGCGCCTTCCTGATCTCGGTGCGCCAGGTGGCATACTGGGCGGCGCTGGGATGCGCCGATGGCGGGTTCGGTGGCGTCGCGGAGGGCTGCCATGGGATAAGTTGAGCAGGCGCGGTGCCAGTGGCCAGCAAAACGGTTGAGACAATCGCAAGTGACCGGATTCTTGACATGACGATTGGCGCGAGTGGAAGATGGCCTCCGATCAATTGGACGGACCAGTTGGCGACTTTTTCTCCCTCCCAAGCGTATCTAGAGCGAAGCGAAAGCAGAGCACTTTGGACCGGACCTTTATATAGGCCGGGCGTACGTGTGCGCCAGAGAGTCACAAGACAGAAGGAGAACGGATGAGGCGGAGAGAGTTTCTAAAGACGGCGGCGCAGGGTGCGGTCGCGACATCGTTCGGGGGAATCACCCTGGCGCAGCAGACAAAACCAGCCGCCTCGGCGGCAATCTCTCATGCGCCGGCCTCAACCGCTGCGCACAAACCGCCGGCCGCAAAGCCGAAGCTCTCTCTGAACGTAAAAGACCAGGGCGCGACTGGCGATGGCAGGACCAAGGATACGCTCGCGATCCAGCAGACGATCGAGCGCTGCTCGATGTTTGGCGGCGGCGAGGTCTTTGTGCCGGCAGGGAACTATCTGACCGGCGCGCTGGCGCTGCGCAGTGGTGTCACGCTGCGGCTGGACGACGGCGCAACACTGAACGGCTCGCCGGATGTAACCACCGACTATCCCTTCGCGGAGGTGCGCTGGGAGGGCCACTTCATGAAGGGCTACAGCGCCTTCATCTCTGCAACCGATGCGACGGATATCGGCATTGTCGGCCCCGGCAGGATCGTTGCAACTCCGGCAATTAAAGGACGGCTGGAACGCCCCAGCGGCTACCGCCTGCCCGCGCTGCTCGAGTTCACCAACTGCAAAAACGTGAACATCGAAAACCTCTACACGGAGCAGACGGGCATGTGGTCGATCCATCCGTTGTTCTGCGAGAATGTGACGTTCAAAAACGTGACCGTCAAGAGCGGCGCGGACGGCATCGACGTCGATTCCTGCAGGCATGTCCTCATCGATGGCTGCAACTTCGATACCACGGATGATTCTATCTCGCTCAAGTCGGGCCGCGGTCTCGAGGGAAACACCATCGGGCGCCCCACGGAGGATGTCACTATCACCAACTGCACCTTCTTCGATCGCGTGTGGGCGTGCATCGGAATCGGCAGCGAAACGTCAGGCGGCATTCGCGGCGTCAAGGTCGATCACTGCAAATGCAATGGCGCGGGCACCTTCGCCATCTACATCAAGAGCCGGCCGGGCCGCGGAGCGTTCATTGAGGATATCTCCATGAACGACCTTGAGGTCTCAGGCGCGAAGCTGGGATTCCTGCGCTTCAACATCCTGAACAGCGGCGTTGAAGACAAGCCAAACCTTGTGCCAGGCGATGAAGGTATTCCTACCATCCGCAATTTCCGCTTCAGCAACATCAAAGTCCACGACGTTCCCATTCTGGTGGACGGCAGCAGCATCGACCCCAAAAAGCCTCTCGAAGGCTTCTCGCTGACGAACGTCACCGGCACCTGCGGAAACACCGCACCAGGGAACCGGCCGCGGGGCTTTCCGGAGCACATTCCGGCGATGATCTCGCTGGCCAACATCCACAACGCCGTCCTTAGCGGAATCCATGTCACGGTCACGGATTTCAAGGGACCGATGCTCGCCACTTACAACGTGACGGGTACGGGCCTCAGCGGGGCAGTTGAACTCGCCGCGGCCGACCGGCCGAAAGTGCCGGATCCGATACAGCCTCCGGCAACCCCTTACGTGCTTCGCTGAACCCAAAGCTATTTATCCCGCGGCCGCGATCTCTTTGAGGATTGCGGCCGCGGCATTTCGGGGATCGGGAGCGCGCGTAATCGGCCGGCCCACGACGAGCATGGATGCCCCGCGAGCAATGGCATCCGCTGGGGTGGCGATGCGGCTCTGGTCCGCGGCCTCAGATGCGGCAGGCCGGATGCCGGGGACAACCAGCAACGGCGTCGAGCCGAGCATCTTGCGAATGGCAGGAACCTCCTCCGCAGAGCAGACGAGGCCATCGATCCCGGCGGTTCGGGCAAGCTGCGCCAAACGGAGAACCTGAGTTTCAGCGAAAGACTGCTCACCGGCGCCGCCGCTGAGAGTGTTTCCGTCGCCGCAAACGCCGATAGCCCGGAGCCCGGCGGAGTCCATGCTGGTAAGAACGGTAACGGCAAGCAGCCGCGGAGCATCCGGAACCGAAGCCGCCGCTTCGGCCGCAGCGCGCATCATCTTTTCGCCGCCTGAAGCGTGCAGGGTCAGCAGTGAAGCGCCCATGGAAGCGACGCTACGGACGGCGGATGCAACTGTGTTCGGGATATCGTGCAATTTCAGGTCAAGGAAGACAGAAAAGCCGCGTTCCCTGAGCCTCTCGACAATGGAGTTGCCGGCTGCATAGTAAAGCTCCATACCGACCTTGAACCAATGGCATAGGCCATCAAGACGATCTATAAGGTCCATTGCCGAGGAGGCGGCAGGGAAGTCGAGCGCCACAATCAGACGATTTGCAGGATCAGTGCCTCTGCCCGCAGGCGGAGATGAAGCAGGCGCATCGGATGTCATGGCCCCAGTCTACCGTGCGAGGATCATGCGAAATCTCGCCCCGCACCGGTGCCGAGCCAACTCAGCGGGCGAGAGACCCGGCCGGCCGGAAGAGCGTGGGAAACTGGAGCTGCGCGACCAGAGCTTCGGCCAAGGCGGGGTCATTCTGATGGACCTGCTCGATTTTCACCCTGCCGACTCCCGAAAGTCCGATAACACGCGCCGCAGCATAGGACAGATCGACGATGCGGCCATTGACGACCGGCCCACGGTCATTGACGCGCACGAACGTGCTCTTCCGATTGTGGAGGTTGGTCACACGCAGCCACGTACCCATCGGCAGAGTGGGATGGGCGCAGGTGAGTTGATTCATGTCATACGCTTCGCCGGCTGCCGTGGTGCGGCCCTGGAAGTGCGCTCCGTACCAGGAAGCGATTCCCACCTGGTACCAGTGCCGGGGGTTGTGGGCCTTTGTTGACGGGGAATGTGTCGGGCGCTGGGTGGCAGGGCTGGCTCCGCCGTTGGCGGACGCTGTAAAGGCGAGGGCGGCAAACAGCGCGCCGGCCGCCAGCTTATGAAAGGAACCTGAGGCAGGGATGTGGACTCGTTTGAAGGCTGTTCTTTCCATTCGCACGCTCCTTCTGTAATTGTCTTGACCTGCTGCGGCCAAGTCAAACATCTGCAAGCGGTTACAGGCGAAAACAAGTTGCCGAAAGAGCCCTCTTTGTGATATAGAAGAATGGTGCGCCGGTGAGGGGAAACTGCCACGGAAGTGGTAGTTTCGAGGGCCCATACAGGTTCGATGCGGGCAAGCTGGCTGCTAAGTCCTTATACAAAGATTTTTCCAGAAAAATTTGCGGATTTGCATCCCGATTTTTGGGCTTCGATGCCCCAATGAAGACTGCTTTAACCATCGCCGGCTTCGATCCCTCTGCAGGAGCCGGAGTTACGGCGGATCTGATGGTCTTCGCGGCACACGGGCTGCACGGGATCGCCGCCATCACCGCGCTGACCGTTCAATCTACCCTGGGGGTTCGGGCGAGCCATGCCGTGGACCCCGAAATCCTGCGGACTACGCTGGAGTGCCTGGATCAGGATATCCGGCCATCCGGGCTAAAGATTGGAATGGTGTCGTCCCAAGCTAACCTGCGTGTAATCAGCGGATATCTGAAAATATTTAAGTTCCAGCATTCAGATGAAGAGAGAATTCCTATCGTGCTCGATCCCGTATTGATGTCAAGTTCTGGCCGGGAACTCCTTGACCCGGAAGGTTTTGCCGGCCTGAAAGAGTCTTTGCTGCCGCTCGTTGACTGGGTGACCCCCAATACTGACGAATTGAGCCGGCTTACTGGGCTGGGGGTCGGATCGCACCAGGACCTGGCGATTGCGGCACGGCAGCTGCAGGGGCAGGTTGGTCGGCGCATAGGGGTCTTCGCCAAGGGCGGACATTTGGAAAACCCCGACGATCTTTTATTGATGCCCAACGGCGAAGAGCATTGGCTGGCGGGAGAGCGGATTGAGACCAACTCAACCCACGGAACCGGATGCGCTTTGTCGAGCGCATTCCTAAGCCGGCTGGTACTCGGAGACGATCCGCTGGAAGCGGCGCACAGGGCGAAAGATTATGTGGCGAGCGCGATGCGAAAAGCCCCCGGGGTCGGGAACGGGAAGGGCCCGCTGGGGTTACTGTGGCCCCTTTCCGGCCAGCAGCGCGGCTGACTATACAGAATATCTGTTATCAGACGTTGGCCTGGTGGGCCGCTCCGCCGGCTGGAACCTGGCCCGGAACGAACAGCTGCACTTGGCCGCCGCAGGAAGTCAGCTTCGTTGGGCCCGTCTGTTGAAGCTGATTCATCGGCAACCGCCGCCCACAAAGTGGACAATCTCCAGCCGGTCGCCGGATTGCAGCCGCAGTTGCTCCCATTGAGTGCGCGGTGCAATCTGATGGTTCAGCTCGACCGCGACGCGGTCGCCTTTGAGGTCCATCTCCGCAATTAATTCCGCCACCGCGCAGCCGGGATCCAGCTTCACGAATTTCCGCGGCTGGCCATTGATGGTGATAGTAAGCGGCATGAATCTCAGCCTAACAGGCCGGCGAAAATGATCGCAGCACCGAAGAAGCGGAGCGAGCAGCCAGACCCTGTTCGAACCTTCGTAATGTGTTAGATTGCAGTTAGTCCGCCACGTGCGGAGAGATGGCCGAGTGGCTGAAGGCGCACGCTTGGAAAGCGTGTATAGTGAAAGCTATCCAGGGTTCGAATCCCTGTCTCTCCGCCACTTCCTGTTCGCACGAGCCCGCTGAAAAGCGGGCGTTTCCATCTGGCGCGATCCAGTTTCAACGTCTTCCCTGCCCTTTGCAGCGGCACCAAACGGACCAGGACAGGCCTGGACTTGCAGCGAACGATGCGGCTGCGCATTAGACCCTGAGAATGTCTCCGTCGCGCGCGACCATCTGGTACAGGACCGGGTTGACGAAGAAGCCGAGGAAAAGCCGCGAGATCAGGCCTGCGACAATGACGATGGCAAAGGGCTTCTGCGTATCGGAGCCGATACCCGTAGAGAGCGCCGCCGGCAGGAGCCCGAGGCAGGCAACCAGGGCGGTCATCATAATAGGTCGCAGTCGCAACAGCGAGGCCTCGCGGGTTGCGGTGCGGATATCCAGGTTCTGTTCGAGCCTCAGTTTGTTGATGTACGAGACGAGAATGACGGCAGTTTCGACCGAAACGCCGATCAAAGCCAGCATGCCCAATCCGGATGACGCGCTAAACGGCGTACCACTGAGCTTGAGGGCAAGCAAAGCGCCGACAGGCACCGTAAGGATGACTCCCAGAACGATGATCACCGGAAATTTGAAGTTGTCATAAAGCGCAAACAGGATCAGGAAGATGAGGAAAATCGCCAGCGGCCCGATGAAGGCCATCTGGTGCTTGGCGGCGAGAAGCTCATCGTACTCTCCACCCCAGCTGACCCGGTAGCCGGATGGAAGCGACTTCTGAATATCCTTCACCGCTTGTTGGCCGGCAACAACACCGCCTTCAAGGTCGCGGCCTTCGATGCTGTATTGCACTCCGATATAGCGCGAGTTGTTTTCGCGATAAATGAAGGATGCTCCGCCAGCCTCATGGATGTTCGCGAGCGCGCTAAGAGGAATTTGCTGGCCTGAAGGGGTTCCCACCAGCAGATTGCCAATCTGTTGCTGACTCTCGCGGAATTCCGGTTTCATGCGGACTACAAGGTCGAAGAGTTTCTCTCCCTGGATGACCTGGGTCGCTGCCTGGCCTCCGACAGCCGCCTGGACGATGGCTTCTACGTCAGCCACATTGATTCCATAGCGAGCAATCTTGTCGCGGTCAACATCGATCAACAAGCTCGGCTGGCCGAGTTCGCGGACTACGGTCAGATCCGTGAATCCCGGCACCTGACTCAGCCGGCGCTTGATTTCAAGAGCGGTATTCTGCAGAACATTCAGGTCGGGGCCGTAGATCTTTACCGCTAACGCGCTCTTCAGCCCGGTGAGAGCCTCATCCACTGCGTCTTCGGCCGGCTGCGTATAGTTGAAAATCACGCCCGGAAACGCCTGGAGATGCTTCTGAATGTCGGCAGTCAACTCCGCTTTGTTGTGGATGCTCCCGGATTTCCATGCGGCGTCATCATACGGTTTCAGTCCCACGTAAAACTCGTCGTTGAAAAACCCGGTTGGGTCAGTTCCGTCGTCGGGGCGCCCAAGCTCCGAACCCACATCCGTCACCATCGGATATTTCAGCAAAATATCGCGGACCTGCGGCGAGAACTTGCTCGCTGTATCGAATGAAACCGTGTACGGCATGGTGGCCCGAATCCACAGAGCGCCCTCATCGAGGTGCGGCATGAATTCTCCACCTATGAAGGGAATGAGCAGCAATGTGGCTGCGAAGATCGCGCAGGACACGATCATCGTCGCCTTAGGGTGGTCGAGACACCAATCGAGCCAGACGGCGTACTTGTTGCTGATCCATCGAAACGGCTTGTTATCGGGCTCATGAACGCGCTTCTTGAACCAGAAGGCGCACATCACCGGAACAAACGTGAGCGTCAGGATCAAAGCGCCAACCAGCGCGATCGCGACCGTATCTGCCATCGGCTTGAAGAGCTTTCCCGAAGGGCCGCTCAATGCGTAAATGGGCAGGTAGCCCGCGATAATCACTGCGACGGAGTAGAAGATGGGGCGATCGACATCTTTCGCCGCGCCGAGAATCACTTCTTCGAGGTCGTAGTCCTGGCCCGCGCGCGCGCCCAATTCCCGGAAGATGTTTTCGACCATGACCAATGTGCCGTCGATGAGAATTCCGAAATCGATAGCGCCGATGGAAAGCAGGTTGGCGGGAATCCCCTGCGCGTGCAGGAAGATGAACGCAAACAGGAGAGACAGCGGAATGGTGAGTGCTACGATGACCGCGGCGCGGAGATTGACCAGAAAGGCCATCAGGACGATCAGGACCAGGGCCATGCCGAGCACCAGGTTGTGTTCCACGGTGTCGACCGTCAATTGAACAAGATCGCTGCGGTCATAGTAAGGACGAACCTTCACATCCTGCGGCAGCAGATGTTCATTGAGCTCACGCGTCTTCGCTTCCACCCCTTTCAGCACATCCTGCGTCTGCTCGCCACGCCGCATCATGATGACGCCTTCTACGGCATCATCCGTTTTGTTGAATCCGAATTCACCAAGACGGGGCGCATTCCCGATAACGACATCGCCGATGTCCTTGATGCGCACGGGTACGCCATTCTGCGTTCCGACGACGATGTTTCCTATGTCCGCGGTGTCGCGCACGAGGCCGATGCCGCGGACGTAATAAAACTGGTCGCCCTGGGAGTAGAAGCCGCCTCCGGCGTTGGAGTTATTGGCGGAAAGCTGCTGGATGACCGTCGGCACGGTGATATGGAACGCGTAGAGTTTGGCCGGGTCGAGCAGCACCTGGTATTGCATGACGGTGCCGCCAAAGCCTGAGTCGTCGGCGACTCCCGGCACCTGCTTGTACTCACGCTGGATAATCCAATCCTCGTAGGTCTTCAGTTCCTGTGGCGTACGGTCCGGGCTCTGGATCACATAGCGATAAACCAGTCCGGAGGGGCTGGCGAGCGGAGCGAGGGTGGGCGCGACGCCCTGGGGATAAGTGACTTCACTCAGGCGCTGAAACACCTGCTGGCGCGCGAAGTAATCATCGGTATCTTCGCCGAACGTGAGGATGACATCGGAGAGACCGTAGAGCGAGATGGACCGCATTACGGTGAGCTTGGGAACGCCATTCATCTCCACTTCAGTGGGGACCGTAACCAACCGCTCGACTTCCTCAGCCGCATGCCCCGGCCATTGCGTGATGATCTCCACCATCGGGGGCGAAAGGTCGGGATAGGCGTCCACCGGCATGTTGTGAAACGCGATGGCGCCCGCCACACAGATAAAGGCGGCAAGGAACAGAACGATGGGGCGCTGGCGTAGCGCGAATTGTACGACGCGATGAATCATCGGATACTGCCCCTCTTAGTGCTGCAGCGAATTTGCGAACTGAAGGAAGAGGCTGCCATTGCCTACAACTTTCTCTCCGGGTGAAATGCCTTTTGCGATCTGGACCTGACCATCCTGCGCTTCGCCCAGGTCAACGTCGCGCCGGCTGAATTGGTTTGCGCCCGTCAACACGTAAACGAACGGCCGGTTGTCGTCATCGTGCAGGACCGATGCATTGGGCACGGCCAGCGCATTTGAAAGCACACCGGCCGTAACAATGACGGTGCAGTACATATCCTTCTTCAGTTTTTCGCCCGGGTTTTCTACCACAATGCGGGCCTGCAATGTTCTGGTGTTCGCATCGAGCGCCGGCGAAACGTATGAAATTTTTCCGTGGAAGCTTTCGGGAAAGGCATCGGTCTGTACGATCACGTCATCGCCGGTACGCACGTACTTCAGGTCGGCCTGATAGACGTTTGCGAGAACCCATACCGTGCTGAGATCGGAGATGGTAAAGGCCTGGGTCTGACCCGCCTGCACCACCTGGCCCGGCGATACGAGGCGCTCGACCACTTCGCCGCTGATGGGGGCGAGCACTGGAATCTGAGCCGATGAGGGCGCCTTTGCCAGGTCGGCGGGATTCTTGATTCCCAGGATCTTCATGCCCTGCTCCGCCGCGTTGCGGTCCGCCTGGGCCTGGCTGCGGTCGGACTCTGCCTGCTCCAGATCGCGTTCGGCAATGGCATGGTGCTGATAGAGGTCCTGGGCGCGGGTATAGTTTTTCTGCGCCAGCCGATACGAATCGTCAGCCTTCAGATAAGAATCCAGCAACTGCGCATAGTCCGGGCTGCTGACTTCGAGCATCGGTTGTCCAGCCTTTACGTGCGCTCCGGGTAAAGCAAGAATTCTGGTGACAGGTCCCCCGACCTGCGTAATGACAGGTGTTGTGTTGAAGGCGTTGTACGCCACCGTGCCAGTGAGTCGAAGCGTATGTTTCAGCGGGGCGGGTTCGATGGTCACCAACTGCACGTGAGCCATCTGATCCTGAGGAATGGCGAAGAGCTGGGGAGTAGCGGACGAAGAAGCGCGCTGCGAAAACGATGTCATCTGCTCCGCGTTCTCCCGGTTGCCTGAGTGACAGGCTGCGATGGAAAAGGCGAATGCGAGCCCTAACGCGCTCTTGACGATGCTGCGACGGTGACTAATGGCTCGAAGAATCATGGGATGCTCCTGGTTCCCACGGCTTCGCGAAGCTGCTCCTGCGCGAGCAGGAAGGACGCCAGCGCCTGGCGGTAGCCGAGTTGTGTAGTGCGATAACTGCGTTCCGCGTCGAGAAAGTCGAGCAGGCTGGCGGCGCCATGCCTGTAGGCGTAATCGCTGATGTCCCGCGATTGCTGCGCCTGGTCAAGGTAGCCGGAGCGATAAAGCGTGATGATCTGGTCATCTGCGCGCATGGCTTCATACGCATCCCTTACATCCGTCAACACCTGGCCGCTTGCGTATTTTTCCTGTTCTTCGGCCTGGGTAACGGCAAATGCTGCTCGCGCAATCTCTCCCTGGTTGCGGTCGAAGATAGGCACTTGCATCGATCCGAAGAGCGAGATTTCGTTCAGATATCCGAGATGGGTGTAATTGATTTCGCCCGTTACATCTCTCTTGCCGATGGCTTGCTGCAGTTGGTGCTGACTGTTTGCAGCCGTCACGCCCAATTGGGCCGCGCGCAAGTCCGGCCGGCTCTGAAGCGCCTTGGCCTGGAAATCTTCCAGGCTCCCGGAGATGGGCTGGTAGTTGAAATCGCCGGCGACGTCATAGTCCGGGTTGACCGATTCATACCCGAGCAATTGCCTGAGGTCCGAAAGTCCCTGCACTCTGGCAAGCTGCGCCTGCGAGACGTCCGTCTGGAACTGCAGCATCTGGAGCTTGATCTTCAGAAAATCGTTTTCGCCGATATCACCGGCCTTGTAGCGCGCCTCAGTGATGTCGATCGTGTTCTGGAAGCTTTTAAGATCCTCGTTCGCCAGCTCGAGAGTCGACTCCGCCAGTTCCACGGCTATGAATTGCGAGGCAACATTGAAGGCAACGCTGCGCTCATTGTCATCCACCTGGGAACGCGTGACGGCGGTCGCATCTTTCGCTGCCTGTAAGCGGTGCTGGCGCTTTTTGCCTCGCTCGAACAAGTAGCTGACACCGAGGTCGAACTGCGACGTATTGTCGATGAAATCCGGCGTTAAATTGCTCGGCTGGAAGACGGGCAGGAAGAGCGCATCTCCCATCAGCACGGGATTGGGGCGCAGATTGGCGGTGACTTCCGCGGCTTCATTCTGCTGAACCGTGGTTCGCAAGGCCAGCAGATTGTGATTGTGCTGCAAGGCAAGCTGGATGGCGTCAGTAAGAGTGATGAGCTGTCCGCCCGGCTTCTGGGCAAGCGTACTGGCCTGGGGCGGCGGCGACGGAGTCTGAGAGGGAGCCGCCTGGGCGCTCACAACTCCAGACCAAAGTACGAACGTCAATGGAAAAGACGTACGAAATAGCGGTAGACGCATAGAAGGTCGACCTCCTGAACAAGAGACATAGCCGATGAACGTGCCAGGGCGGCACTGGGGGAAACGATCGGCTATACAGGAGGCGCGCGGGAGGGTATCTTCCACGCAATGATGCGCGAGATCAGGCGAGTGCAACGAGGCGCCGGTTCAGCGTAGGCGAAGGCAATGGCGTAGCCGTCACTGACGGCGACGGGTTGATCGATGACCAGGTGGCAAAGCGTGCATTGGTTGCAGGGGCCATGATCGTGATGATGCCAGACCATGCCGAGAGTCACCGCCATCAGGAGGACGATCAGCCCAATGGAGACGATAACCTGCCGGGTTCGCGTTTGGTCAGACATTTGGAGTCAATCCAAGATAACCCCATTGCTCACAGAATGTAGCAACTGCAATTATGCCCTGACTTCGAGGGCGGGTCGAATTTCGACCATTCCACAGCTTCGAGGCTCCGTCCCGCCCTCCAGAACCAGGAAAGATTGCGACCTTCCGGCGGAGGTGAGGATGATGCCCGCATCTTACGGAGACGGCAGCGCAAATGCAAAGATGTCGCTTCCGGCTGCAATGGAGAAATACTGTCTACCCGAGACGGCATAGCTCATGGGCGATGCATGCGCCATCTGGCCAAGATTGAAGTGCCAAAGCGGTTTGCCGGTATGCCCGTCCGCGACCACGAAGTTTTCGGCGTCATCACCGTACGCAATCAGTCCGGTTGCGGTTGTCATCACTCCGCTCCAGCCTTGATACGGCCCGATCTGGCGATCCCGCCAGGCGAAATCCAAGGTCCCAAGGTGGAATGCGTTGATGTAGCCCGTCGTGTTCTGCCCATCCGCCAGCCGAGTGCCGGTCGAATAATACGTATGCCCCTCTTCAAACGGCTCCGGCTTCGAGCGGAAGATGCCGCAGGCCTCCAGGGAGCGAAAGTAGAACATGTGAGTCTCAGGGTTGTAGCTGGAGGAATACCAATTGGTGGCTCCCCCAGCCGCCGGACAGACGCGGACGCCCTCTTCGTCGGGAATGAGCCCGGCCGAGATCGGGCGGCCCGCGGAGTCAATTCCTTTGGCCCATGTTTGCTGCATCGCGAACTGCTTTGCGAACAGGAACTGACCGTTGGTGCGATCCAGAATGTACAGGAAGCCGTTGCGGTTTGCGGTGATCACCAGTTTGCGCGGCCTTCCTTTGAACGGCGCATCGACAAGCACGGGAGTCTGCACCGCATCGTAGTCATAAAGATTGTGCGGGCTGTACTGGAAGTACCATTTCAGTTTTCCCGTATCCGGGTCCAGAGCCAGAAGACAGCTGGTGTAGAGATCGTCCCCGGGGCGGACGCTGCCGTCATAGTCGGGCGACGGATTGCCCGTGCCCCAGTAGACCGTGTTCAACTCCGGATCGAATGTGCCGGGCATCCATGTGGTCGCGCCTCCATGGAGATACATGTCGCCGGGCCAGCTCTCGCTTCCCTTCTCTCCCGGCGCCGGGATCGTCCAGAAACGCCACAGCTCCTTACCGGTGTCCGCATCGAACGCCGCCAGAAACCCGCGCACGCCGTCGTCGCCGCCTGAGGTGCCCACCAGCACCTTGTTTTTTACGATCAGCGGGGCGCTGGTCGCTCCGTAGTTCCTATTGCCGCTGGCGTACGGAACGTCCCAGATAAGATTGCCCGACCGCGCATCCAGGCAGAGCAAGTGGGCGTTGTCGGTTTCCATATACACGCGCGTGCCAAGGACCGCGACTCCGCGATTGCGATGCAAAGCAGCGTCATCAACCAGACCTCTGGTAACAGGTCGCGTATGGCGCCAGAGAACTTTGCCGGTCTGTGCGTCCAGCGCATACGCATCGTTAGCGCTTGTCACAAACATCACTCCGGCCACCACGACCGGAGTTACCTCCAGCGTCCATGGATCGCGGACATGAAACACCCATTTCGGAGCGAGACTCGCGACATTGGCCGGCGTGATCTGGGTCAAGGAACTGAATCGCCGGCCTGTGTCGTCGCCGTTATACGAGGTCCAGTCTGCGGCAACGGGTTCTTTCGTGAGATCGCCGGGTGGGACAGCGATTTGCCCGATGGAATCATCGCTGCGCGCCGTGGCTTTCGTATGCTCGGTCCTTTCACCACCTGCGGCGGCTGCCGTCTCTTGCGCGCTCGGCGCGGGGTTGGTGCCGCGAGAGCTCACCATGAGGAAGCTCACGATGTCGTTGAGTTCCTTTGCCGTGAGTCGAGCGCCGTAGTCGTTGGGCATCAGCGAATGGTTTGTATAGTCGAGGTCTCGGATATGCTCTCGATCCAGAAAGTGATACTGACCATCGACCGTCTGCAAGGTGAGCCGGAAGGCATCTTCGCTGCGAAGTAAGCCGGTAAGTTCGCTTCCTTCCCCCGTGGTCACTTTCACAACCCGAGACGCCGGCGTAAGAGCCTTGTCCGGGTCGACGATCGCCTGCCGGATGGCGCTCACGCTTCTCCTGCGGGCGTATGCGCTCAGATCCGATCCCATGAATCCACCCACGCCGAAGATCATGTGGCAGTTGGAGCATTGTGCGCGCCCGAAATAGAGCGCCCGGCCCGCATCCGCGTTCCCCGGCAGCGCTTCTTCCTGCGACTCCGAGGAATTGTCGTTCGCCTCCATCCTCCGCATGTACCGGAGGATGGCCGTGATGTTGCTCTCACCGATCTGCGCGAACGGCGGCATGCCCGACTCAGTACCATCCTGCACAACATGCACGAGTTGCTCTTCGGTCAGCGTTCGGATGCTAAGCCGCGTAGCTACCGAAGCCGCTCGATCGCCGCCCTTGCCATCGGCCCCGTGACATCCGGAGCAGTTCGCCATGTACTGCGCGGCCCCATCCTGCGCGGAAGCCGCCAGTGGAAGCGCAGGTAGAACCAGTCCCAGAGTCAGCAGTCCATACCGGACTATCCGTAGCGCTTTTTCGCGACAATCTAGTCGAAAAAATGGCGACCATGATGGTTTCCGCGCATCTATGGAACGTGAGATACTAGCCGTCGCAGTTCTGTGGAGTTCGACATGCGCGCTGTTCTTTCGCTGGCTCTCTTCGCTTCTGCCGCCTTCGCCGCCGCTCAGGTCAGCTATCAACCAGTTTCGACAAGTGGCTCGATTCATACTCGCATCGAAGGCATCAGCATCCCATCCATTCCCAATGCTCCCTTCACTGCAAAGGTCCAGGTGACCTGGGAGCGCCCACTGGTGGGCGGCGGCTCCGTTTCGAGGAAGTATTACACCTCGGTGGCCCGCGATGCGGAGGGACGAGTGCGCCGCGAATCGCGCGACTTCATTCCGTCGAGCTCCAGCGCCAATCCACCCCTGCGCAGCTTCTCGATCTATGACCCTGTCGCGAGCACACGGACTACCTGCACCATCGCCACGATGAGCTGCATGGTCGCCGATCTTCGTACGCCGCTTCCTCCGCCCGCGGGACCGGCGATCGTTCATCGGAAAGGTCCTGCGCCGGAAAGCCTTGGACAGCAGACCATGAGCGATCTTCCGGTAACCGGAACGCGGGTCACAACCAATTCCACTGTCGGCAGTGGCGGCAACAACCGGATTCTCATCAGCCACAAAGAAGAGTGGTATTCGCCCGATCTGCAGATGGACCTGTCGGTGGTCCGAAACGATCCGCAACTCGGGCAGATCGACATGACCGTGACCGACCTGGTCCGGGGCACTCCGGACCCGTCCTGCTTCACCGTGCCTCCCGGCTTCGCTGTTGTGGATACCCGCGCGGGTCAGACTGTCCTGCAATAGCAATTTGCGGCGTAACCATCTGGCTGTTCGATCCAATCTCATCAGCGGCATAGCGTCGTCCTGCGGGATTCCCCCGGCTGCCCTTGGCACCGTTACGAACGAGGTTTGGCGACGGAGCGATCGCCGGATGCCGCATCCACCACCACGCTGAAATCGTCGGGAACAGCCGCGAGAGCGGGCTGAAACGATCTGTCCGATGAGCTCTGTAGAGCGTACAGGGTCCCTACATTAGCCCGCGGCCTTTGCACAATGTTGATCGCCGCAGCCGCAGTGTCGCGGGGCGGCGCTGCGCTGGATGCTGTTTCGCGCGCATTGGCAAAGAGAATTGCGCACGCATGGGAATCGGGCGCGCTGCTGTTGATGCATGCGGACAGAATGTTCGCCAGGGTGTTGATCGTTCTCCGCGACGTTCGGCTCCCCGAAGTGGGAGGCGATGTTTCCCCGGCCATTCCGGTTGCGGTGTGAACAAGGCTGGCTGCAATGTTGGATGTCACACGCCAGGGCGCCGGCCCTGAATAGAAATAGTGAGTGGGATCGGTGGCGTCATCGCCTAGCGCGTAGGCGGCGGCGACCGTTGTTGCCGCATTCATAAAGACAAACGGCACTTTAGTGTCGAAGTTGCCCGCTTCGGGGCAAACTCCGAGGAAAGCCATGAGGCCTATGGCCGCGTTGGGCGTGTTCTTGCCGCTACCGCCACCACGCGCATACAGATATACCGGCTTGCCCTGCGCGCAGCGATAGTCGCCGGCAATGGAAAAGCCCCCCTGATCGTTGGACAGTGCATAGTATCCGACCGAGTCCCTGGGATTGCCGGTCGAAGAAGTGAGCAATGAAACAGAGGCTCCGCCTCGGCCCGCATCATTTCCTTCCAGCACATAGACTCGCGCTCCCGCAATCGCGCGAGCTCCGCCACCATTCACCAGGCCCTGGATTGGCCGCCGGTATACAGAATCCGCAACCAGCCTTGGCGCTCCTGGAGGACGCACCACGAAGCCTCCTGATCCGCCCGACCCCCCGGATCCTCCCGAACCGCCGGACCCTCCCGAGCCGGCGGCGCCCGATCCTCCCGTCATACCGGAGCCACCTGTCATTCCTGAACCGCCCATCCCGCCGCTGGTCGTGCCGGAACCCATCCCCCCGGAGGTGGGTCCCATACCGCCAGAACCGGTTACCGTTCCACCGGAGGTGGGAATATAGCCGGACCCGCCTGAGGTGATTCCTATGCCGGAGCCTCCGGATGTAATCCCTATTCCCGACCCCCCGATCACAGTCCCTCCCCCATAGCACCCTGGTGGATGGGGAAGTCCCGATGGGCATTCTTCAGCGCTGGGACTTTTCGCGCAGCCGGTCAACACCGTTACACCGGAAAGACCACACAATGCGGCGGCCGCTATAAGGCACAACATGGCTCGAAAGGCAGCACTGCAATTATTTCGGCCAGAGATTCTGGTCAGCACTAACCAAACGTTCAGAAGCTTTGAATTCCTTGGGTCATCCATCGCTTACTCCAGCGACTCTCAGGTAGGCCTGCTCAGTCCAACGCGCGTAGCAACTAACGACGAAGGTTAGTCGGTGACGGAGAGCAATTTAGCCGAGTGAGGGAGGGGGTCGATAAGCGATGTTGGGAAGATGCGGATCGTAAGAGGGAGATTCGCAAACTGCGGGCTCAACCGGATCGGGTCTCGTTCCGGTGTGCGCCGTTGCGCGCATCCACAACGCGGAAACCCGCAGGCTGACGGTTTCCACTGTAGCGCTCAATCCGCTGGTATCGATCACCGTGGCGGCGGGTTCGGGCCCCTTCTCTGCGCACAGCCGGACGCGAAGCACCTTGTCATTGTGATTCGCTCGGTACTTCGACAATTTCGTACCAAGGCCCGCGAGGAAAATCAGCATCGACAGCGTCACCAGAGCGCATTTGAAGCCGACCGATCGATAACATTGCCTGACGAGCATTGCTGTTGCCTCTGTTGCGCAGCCGAGGGCAAAAAGCCGTTGGGCCGTCCTGGACCTCTGGATGAAGAGACGCTACCACATAATTTTGGTTGCGCCAAAGTGATATTTGTTTGCCATACGGTAACCAGTTACCACCCCAACGCAGGAGCAGAAGCCGGCCTGCATCCGGTCTGCCTGCCGGCCCCGTACCTCGCTAAGCACCCACTGCCGCCCTCATCCACACGACGCCCTTCCGTACACTAGCCCCATGGACAAGTTTGTCGTTCGCGGCGGAAACCCGCTGCTCGGCACCATCAAGGTCTCCGGCGCCAAGAACTCCGCCCTGCCATGCATGGCCGCCGCCATCCTCACCGAAGACGAGGTCGTCCTCGAAAATATCCCCCAGGGCCGCGACATCGAGACCGAGCGTCGCCTGCTCACCTCCATGGGCGCGGAGGTCGAGCTCGGCTACGGCCGCGCGCAGCACCGCACCCGCATCAAGTGCGGCATCCTCTCCGATCCCGTTGCCAAGTACGAGATCGTAAAAACCATGCGCGCCAGCTCCCTCGTGCTCGGACCGCTTATTGCGCGCACCGGCATGGCCCGCGTCGCCATGCCCGGCGGTTGCGCCATCGGCGGTCGCCCCATCGACCTGCACCTGAAGGGCCTCGAGGCCATGGGCGCCACCATCACTCAGGACCACGGCTACCTCGAAGCGCGCAGCCCCAGCAACGGCCTCAAAGGCGCGCATATCGTCTTTGACAAGATCACCGTCACCGGCACGGAAGACCTGCTGATGGCAGCCGTGCTCGCCGACGGCGAGACCGTCTTTGAGAACTGCGCGCGCGAGCCCGAAGTCTGCGACCTGGCCGAGCTGCTCATCGCCATGGGCGCAAAGATCGAAGGCGCCGGAAGCTCCACCATTAAGGTCAAAGGCGTCGCCAAGCTCCACGGCGCGAAGCACCGCATCAATCCCGACCGCATCGAGGCCGGCACCTTCCTCATCGCCGGCGCCATTACCGGCGGCGACCTCAACGTCGACTGCTGCAACCCCGCGCACCTCGGCGCGCTCGTCGCCAAGCTGGAAGAATGCGGCGTGCGCATCGAGATCGGCAAGGAGAACGTCCGCGTGCGCTCCGGCGGCAATCTCAAAGCCGCCGACATCTCCACCGTCGAATACCCCGGCTTCCCCACCGACATGCAGGCGCAGTACATGGCCCTCGCCACGCAGGCCGACGGCACCACTATCGTCACGGAAAACATCTTCGAGAACCGCTTCATGCACGTGCAGGAACTCAACCGCATGGGCGCGAACATCAGCGTGCAGGGCCGCACCGCAACCGTGCGCGGCAAGACTCCGCTCGAATCCGCCGCCGTCATGTGCTCAGACCTGCGAGCATCAGCATCGCTGGTGCTCGCCGCGCTCGTCGCGGAAGGCGAGACGATCCTTGACCGCGTGTACCACCTCGGCCGCGGCTATGAGCACTTCGAGGAAAAACTCCGCGGCGTCGGCGCCCAGATCAGAAGGATGGGTGACGTGTTCGGGAAAAGGTAGTTACCGCCAGCTCACCGCCAGGTGCCACCGATGCCCCGCGCGGTCTGCCTTCTCCAGCACCCGCGCATACTCCTGCAACTCCCCGAGCACCTGCGAGCCCTCCGTGCCAAACTGCTGCGGGTCGGCTTCCAGCGAGTTCATCAGTGCACGCACCGTCGCCAATCCATCACCGGGCGAATACCACTGCGGCGGAGGCAGGCGGCGCACCAGCTCGGGATTTCCCGCGCCCTCTTCAATCAGCAGCGACATCGAATTCTCATCCGCCGAGAAAAACTCTATCAGCGGCTTCACGCCCAGGTGCAGGGCGACCTTCTCGAGCGCGTCCTCATAGCGCGCCAGCGCCCGGCCATTGACGAAGATGTCGTAGCCCGGGTCCTCGCCCTCGACGACGATGTACATGGAAGCTGCCATTGCTGAAAGTCTATTGCGTGATGGCTGAGGAGGGAAACACGAAAAGCAAACCCGAACCACCGATTGACACGGATGCACACGGATACGATGCGGTGTCATTTTCTTTCTTAATCCGTGTTGATCCGTGTGAATCCGTGGTTGCTTTTCTCACTTCCACTCATGCGCAATCGATCCCGCCGGCGCATGCGACGTGATCTCCAGGTAAACCGTCTCGATATCTTGCCTCTTCAAATCCGCCCGCGTATCCGGAAACCACCACTGGTCCGCCTTTGGCAGCACGATCTGCATCTCCGCCGGCTTCTTCCCCTGCTCTGCCTGCGCCTTCACCGCCGCGTACAGGTCGATCAGGAACTGCCGCTGCCCTGCCAGAATCTCGACGCCGCCAGCGTCGCCATGGCCTGGCAAAACATGCTCCGGCTTCAGCGCGATCGCCTGCTCCAGCGCCTTCGGCCAGTTCTCAATGTACGCATCCAGCAGCTTGTTGCGCGGTCCGTTCACTGCCGCATCGCCCGTCGCCAGCACACGCTCCTTGGGCAGCCAGACGTAGCCGTCGCCGCGCGTGTGTCCCCAGCCAAAGTGCAGGAAGTCCACCTCGCGCGCGCCGTCGGAGAGCACCATCCTGTCGCCGGAGATCGACATCCTCGGGCGCTGCACATCCTGCTCGCCCGTCGCCTGCAGGTCCGGCCGCTTCGGCATGGCATTGCGCCAGCGCGTGGGCTCCCAGCGATCCATCTCCTCGGTTACACCTGGGAACGCAACCGTCGTCGCGCCCGCCGCCGTCCACACAGAGTTGCCATAAGCGTGATCGCCATGATGGTGGGTGTCGAACACGTACCGCACCGGCTTCGGCGAGAGCTGCTTCGTCAGCGCCAGCAGCTCATGCGCGCGCCCCGGGTAGTTGGCATCCACCACAATCAGGTAGTCGCGCATCTCGATGATCACGGTGTTCGAGTAGCCCTTGCCCGAATCGCCGACGGTGAACCACACGCCGGGCGCAATCACCTGCGGCGGCCCGGAGTCCGCTTGCGCGGCCGGGATACTCGCAAAGAGCATACAGACTCCAACTGCAAGACCCCGCGGCCCGCGCACGAGGCGGCTCGGAAACCTGACACGTCTACAGAAAGCCACTAACTCATCCATTTCAGAAAGCATAGACTTGGCAGAAGAAGTTTGGGCAACGACTTTGGCAAACCCTATGTGAAGAGGAGTTTCAGGCTACGCCAACCAGATGTTCCGCAAGCCCAAACTCGGCCAGAACTTTCTTGTAGACGACAGCGCCCGTACTGCCATCGCGGACGCACTTGGC
>Ga0134125_10001017_pt1 | contig 35738 bp, 40 predicted proteins | sample KB31751_FD_96464 | JGI IMG/M metagenome (GOLD analysis project Ga0134125, IMG submission 96464) | Terrestrial soil microbial communities with excess Nitrogen fertilizer from Kellogg Biological Station, Michigan, USA - KB3-175-1 | ecosystem: Environmental > Terrestrial > Soil > Unclassified ...
CCGGTGCCGGGGCGGCGAGGCACGGCGGCCGAGCCAGTACGACCCCCCACGGGTCCTCCTTCGGGATGAGTGGGAGACGCAGAAATGGGCACCGGCCCCCACCCAAAGCCTCGTTCGGAACCCCGCCGCAAACTCTGCGGTGGCGGCTTATCCGACTTGGCCGATGCAATTCGTGGCCACAACGGGCGCTATATCTTGAGTCTCTAACATCCTGCAGCCAGCGCAGCAATTCGCCCATCGCACGCAATTCGCACGGACACACCCATCTGAATCGCACAGGCCTGGTGCATACTGCCCTGCACCAGGAAATTTGCCCTGCAATAACCGGCTGAATACCGGCAGCGGATGGAATTTCGCGTAACGAAACAGGTTGGCGAGACAGCGATGAACATCGGCAATCAGCGCCCTTGGTGGGTAACGGAGCAGCAGTCGGCCGCGCCGCCCGCAGTCCCCCGGCTGCGAGGAGTAGCCTACTATCGCCACTCGGCTCGGGACCGGCAAGAGAACTCCGTTCCCATCCAGCAGGAACTTGTACAGAAATGGGCCAAGGAGAATGGCGTCGACATCATCTTCGAATTTGCCGATCACGGAAAATCAGGTCTGACGGCCGAGGGCCGTGACGGATTCAACGACATGATGGAGAACTGGGTTAAAAAGCGAAACGATTTTGATTTCGTCCTGTGCCTCGATGTCAGCCGATGGGGACGATTTCAAGACATCGACCTTTCAGCGACTTACAGCGCTGAATGCAAAAAGCACGGCAAGCAAGTAATCTACACGACGCTGGGAATGCCCCGACCGGATGATCCACTTTATCCCGTGTACGTTCAGTTTGAGCGATTCCGGGCCGCGCAATTCAGCAAAGAACTCAGCGTCAAGGTTTCTCACGGATGCATCCGAATTGCAAAACAGGGCTACTGGGTCGGCGGTAGGCCGCCCTTCGGTTACGCACGTTTGCTGCTCGACGAGGCTCGCAAACCAGTCCATGTGCTGGAACACCACCAGAAGAAAGGCATTCAGAACCAGCGAGTGACTCTCACGTTGGGTCCCGAAGAACAGGTCGCAATCGTCCGCCGGATTTTCCATGAGTTCATTGAGGCGCGACGCGACACGGAGCAGATCGCCGCGAGCCTGAATCACGACGGTTCACGCTCGGCGCGGGGTGGCCTCTGGAATGCGGGCAAGATCCGCGGCATTCTCACGAACGTCATGTATGCCGGTACCTTGGTTTACAACAAAACCACCAAGAAGCTCAAGACACCGACGCGTAAAAACCCGCCGGATCAATGGGTCAAGACTGCTGGCGCCTTCGTCGGGTTGGTGGAACCAGTAATGTTCGAACGCGCTCAGGCGATTATAGCCCAAGCAGCACAACGTTATTCGCCCACGATAATGCTCGAACATCTGGAACGACTGTATCGAGAGCATGGCTTTCTGCGCGCATCGATATTGAAAGCGGACGCGGAGTCGCCATCGGCATCCACATATGCCGCACACTTTACATCCCTCGATGCTGCATACCAGCAAGTGTTTCGAAACACCGTTCACGACGTGCGAACCGAAGTGGAGACGCTGTTGCGACGCGAGGTCAAGGAGATTGAGGCCTACGAGGATTTTCTGGTCGTTAACCGAAAGTTCACCGTTTTGGTCCAGCCATCAGTCCCGGTGCCGCACGGATACAACCAGTATTGGTATTTTCGTCCAGATGTACGCGGAATAATCGACATCACACTGGGTGTACCGGTTTCGGGTCCGGACGGCCCGACAATTCTCGGGTACCTGGCCTTGCCCCGACTTTTAGTTCGAGACCGTGCAATCCGGCTGTTCGGGTCGCCACAGGCAAGACTGGACATGTATGGGCACTCTGGGCTTGAAGTCATCCTCGAACTTGCGAGGTCATAAATGAGCAATGCAGCGATCAAGCTGATGAAAGACCGTCGGCGCGAGATGATCCCAATCGATGGGATCAAAGTGATTAACTCGCGTACTCGTGACGAAGCGCAATTCGCCCTCAATGTCCAGAGCATCGACGCGAACGGGCAGATCAAAGACATTCGCGTGAACGATAAGTTTCTCGCCAAGGATGGATTTTACGAACTTATCTGTGGGGAAGGCCGACTGATTGCGCAGAAGCGTTTGGGCAAGTCCCACATCTTCGCCGAGGTGGTGACGTGCACCCGTAAGCAGGCGTATGTGGAGTCACTCGTCGAGAACCTGGCCAGAAGTCGCCCTGGCACGACGGATTTCGCTCGCGAACTCAAGAGCCTGCACGACGAGGGGTGGGAGTATGAGAAGATCGCCAAGATCGCCTGCCGGAGCGTTGAGTACATCCGGCAATACATCCGACTGGTGGAGAATGGAGAAGAGCGATTGATCCAAGGAGTGGAGCAAGAACTCATTCCCATTTCGTTCGCGGTTCTTGTCGCTCAATCCGATGATGCGGGCATCCAGAACGTTCTGATGGATGCTTTTGACCAAGGGATTGTCAACAGTTCAAACTTCGCAAAGGTTCGCGCCATCATCAACGCGCGAATTGATCGCAAGAAGCGCAAGAAGGGCGCTCGCGCCTCCAGTGAGTATACGGTCGAGACGTTGACCGAAGACATTGCCACGGCCACGCAATCCAAGGAGTCGTATGTTCGCGAAGCTCAGGGTAAGGAGAGTAAACTCTTCACCTTGCTGGATGGGCTTGCAACCTTGTGGAAAGACACAGAGTTTGTTCAGTTGATTCAGGCTCAGCAACTCGAAAAGCGCCCCGTATTAAGTGGAACCTACAACATGACCGTGCCTCAATAACCCACTTTCAGAAAGGAGGGACTATATGGAAGGTTCGGAAGGGCTGGACATTCCCATGATCCGCCTTCGTCCTCTGCGGGATCGAAAGGTAAGCAAACGGGAGTTCAGTCGTATTCAGATCAGTATCAAGGTGGTTGGACTGATCGAGCCGCTCGTGGTCTACCCCGAAGGCGATGACTTCCTCATACTCGACGGAGTGCAGCGCTATCGTGCCCTCCTGGAAATGGGCGTTGAGGTCGCGCCCTGTATCATCGGTAAACATCGCGAGGCCTTTACTGGAAATCGAATGGTAAATCGCGTCTCGCCTATACAAGAACACCGAATGATCGAAAAATCACTGGAAGAAGTCGATGAAGCGAGTATCGCCGCTGCACTCGGCATCTCCACCATTTCTCATCGAATGAAGAAAACACTGCTCAAGCGACTGCATCCGGATGTGGCTGCCGCCTTCGATCAAGGGAAGATCAATCGAGTCTGTGCCCGTGAGTTCACGCATGTGCGACCGCCTCGCCAGAAAGAAATTTTCGATGCCATGGAGGGCTACAAGGACTACAGCACCGCCTTTGTACGGACATTGGTAGTCAAGTCGCCGCCTCATCAGCGTGATCCGAATCGCCGAAAAAACAACCCCTGGGATAAAACCACGCAACGAAAGAACGATCTTCTCAAACAACTGGCCGATGCCGAGCAGAAACACGACTTCTACTCGCGATTATACAAGCAGTACACCATCGATTTGCTGCGAATGGCAATCTATGCACGAACGTTGCTCACCAACACCCAAGTCCGTGAGTACCTGGAGCGGATTCATCCCGCTGTTGTCGCGCGTTTCGATGTAGTGATCGCGGAAGCAAGGGGATAAGGCCATGCGCAAAAGGAAATGGACCAGGGAGCACATCATCCGCCGCATCTTGGAGTGCGATGCGGAGGGATTTCCGTTGACGGTTGGCAAGCCGGGAGTCAGTCATTCACTTTACCAAGCTGGCTCACGTGTCTTCGGCTCTTGGCGGAATGCCCTCCAGGCGGCCGGCATCCCGCCAGAACGGGGCAATTGTGTAGAGAAGTGGCCGCCAGCAAGAATTCTCACGATCATTCGCAGTCTTTCGCAGCGCCGTAAGCCACTCTTAATGACGCAACTTGAGGATCGTTACGGAAGTATGCTCTCAGCAGCGCGACGGCATTTCGGATCATGGTCCAAAGCCGTTTTAGCGTCCGGCGTCGATCCGGCGAAACTTCGGCGGGTCGTGCCGTGGACACGAGAGCGGATAATCGAAGCAATTCTGACTCGCGCCTTGCGGAATGAGTCACTTGCTGTGAGATCTACGCAACCCCGATCCTTGGTAGAGGCAGGACGAAGAGTTTTCGGTAGCTGGTCGGCTGCATTAGAAGTTGCGGGACTCGACCCTCACGTGGTCGCACTTCGAACGGATACTACGCCGAGGTGCATACGTGCGACTACCCCGACAACGAGCGGCGAGCGGCGTCGGCCGGCGAAATCTTGGACAAAAGCAGCGATCATCGCAGCGATCAAGATGCGGCTCGCAGATCAGAAGCCGCTATTCGCAACGGCAATCATCCGAGAAGATACCGCCCTGTATCGAGCGGCAAGACGCCACTTCAAGAACTGGCGTAACGCTTTGCTCGCAGCCGATCTATGCCCGGACGACCATCGTCGCTTTCCACGCCGTCCAGGGATGTTTGAAGTTACCGGGATCACGCAATGAGTGCGAAAGTCGCAGCCAGATCACACAGTGCGACCAAATCTCCCGGCGAAAACCGACCTGCATTTCCGGGTTTTGCAGGACAGTCGCAAAGTCTCAGACTTTTGTGGCCTGCCCAAGGACTTCGAGAATGAAGCCACTGCGTGCATCACCTACCGTCCCACGCGAAGTCATTCCAGTGAGGACGTACGCGCAACTGGATCTATATCTGGCCAAGTTCTCCGCAGAGGAATTGGGGTTGGTCTTGCTGTTGGGGCGCCCAGGCACAGGCAAGAGCGAGAGTGTTAAACGCGCGTTGTGCGTGCATGATGGCACTCCCCAGGTTTCCGTGAATTCTATCGGCACTCCATTGTATATTGAGGGCCACATGCAGCCGTTCGGCTTGTATCGCCAGTTGTGGGAGTACAGAAATCAACCGATCGTCCTTGATGATCTCGATCGGCTTTATGCCGATCCTGACTGCGTCCGCCTACTCAAACCGCTATGCAATACCGTAAAGAACAAACGACTTCATTGGCTATCTAACCTGACGATGAATGACGGCGTTCTTCCATCGTCTTTCATCACCTCAAGTAACGTCATTCTGATTGCAAACGAGTGGAAGAGCCTCAACCCCAATGTACGGGCGTTGGAGGACCGTGCCATTATTTTGCACTTCAATCCTACCAACGAGGAGGTGCATTGTAAGGTCAGTGAATGGCTTGACGACCCGGAGGTATATGCGTTCCTTGGCCAGATCATGACGCTTGCCCCAACAATCTCAATGCGCCACTATTGCAAGGGCTCGCAACTACGGCGAGCGGGGCTTCACGACTGGCGCGACAGCTTACTGCAGATGCTGATCCCGGACACTCGGGAAGCATGCTTGATCGCGGTTCAGCATGACCCATGTCTGCAATCAGAGCATGAGCGTGTAGAGCAGTTTATTGCCGTAACGAAATGTTCCCGAGCCACCTACTTCCGTCTAAAATCGCGACTCCTTATTTCGAAGTAAGAGTCCAGTCACCAACGGATAGACTACCAGAACAAAATCCAGTACTCGGATGCTGGCAAGACCGCGATCAAGCTCCATTTCAATTTTCCATAACTGGCTTCATTTAAGCAACATACGGAAACGGAGACAACAGCATCGACAGTCCACGACTCTATAGCTTCAAGCACATTTCAGCGACATGGCAAACACATTGAATTCGCCTTGTATTTTGGGGTTTTCGTCACTTCCTGCTTATAATGCATCGCTCTCGCATAGCGACCGTATTGATCAATATTGTCCCCAAATTGTCCCCAAGCTGAGGTACGTCATGGCCTCCATCGAGTCCCGCAACGGAAGCCGGCGGATTGTGTTCTGGCACGATGGGATCAAGCATCACTTCACCCTCGGCGAAGTCTCAGATGCCGATGCCGTCGCCAGCAAGTCCTCGACCGAGGAACTGCTGCGGCTGCTCAAGCGAAAGCTCATCGCTATCCCCTCCGGATGCGGCATCGAAGACTTCATGTTCCACCGCGGCAACCCGCCCGAATATGTCGCTCCTGCAACCAACGGGCAAATCGACCTGACGCTCACTGCTCTTAAGGACGCATACTTCCGTTCGCAACAGAAGAAGCTGGAGCAGACGACGCTCGATGGCATCACGCTGCACTTCAACCACCTCACCCGAATCCTGGGAACCGGACGCATGATCCCGGCGCTCACGCGGCCCGATCTGCAAAGCTATGTGGACAAGCGCTCCGAAGAATGGATCGATCCCAACGTCTATCGCAAGGTCCGACGAGCGAATCCCAAACAATGGAAGCGCAATTTCAAGAAGCCGAGACCCCAGAAGGTGGAGGGACCGGACATGCCTCGGCGGCACCCGTCCTCGGCCACCATCAGGAAGGAAATCGTGAGCCTGCGTACGGCATGGAACTGGGCGCGTCGGCAGCTGGAACTCGCTCCGGAGTTTCCCGGAAGCGGCCTCGATTTCGCGAAGATTGAAGAGAGCCTGCCGTTCATGACCTGGGAAGAGGCTGAGCGCCGCATCGCGGAAGGCGACGATCCCGGACAAATCTGGGATTGCGTTTACCTCCGGCCGGTCGAAATCGCCGAGTTACTCTCCTGGGTGAAAGAGCGGCCGGTCAGCCCTTGGGTCTACCCCATTCTGTGCTTTGCCGGGCACACCGGGGCAAGACGATCGGAGATCGTTCGTGTCCGGATGTCCGATGTGGATCTGACAAATTCGGTAGTCACCATTCGCGAGAAGAAACGCGATAAGAGTAGGACGACGACCCGCCGTGTGCCGCTGACACCGTTCCTGAAGAAGGTCCTCTCAACCTGGATCGAACAAAGAGGCAGGGGCAAAACGTTGTTCTGCAAAGCCGACGGCAATGCTATCACACCGCGGGAGGCCATGAACTATTTCGACCGGGCGCTTCGTACCTCGAAATGGAGTGTGCTTCGCGGGCTTCACGTCTTTCGCCACTCGTATATCTCGGCGCTGGCGAGCAAGGGCATCGACCAGCGCGTGATCGACGATCTGGCGGGCCATTCGACCGAGCAACAACGCAGGCGTTACCGGCATCTCTATCCCGACGTGAAGCACAAAGCCGTCACGGATGTGTTTGCTTGAGACCAATGATGGCAGCAGTAAGGTGAGGGATAAAGAGCAGATTCTTGCGCCTTTATCGCCGGTCACCTTCATTGGCCTTTGCAGGCTGAGCATGACTCATGTTGCAGCCACTGCGGCCGACGATGCTGGCGTCGGAGTTTGAGGGGTGACCAGTTTTGCCGAAACCGCTCCGCCTCCATCCTCGAAGCCTTTCATGCTGGTACGCAGCTTCCGCGCCAATTGCACCAACTCCCAGCGTGCAGCTTTGAACTCCCCGGCGTTCCATTCCGACTCGCTGGCGGTAGCGAGGTTTTGGAAAGTGCCATCGTCCGGGGGCAAAAGCTTGATCTTCCCCTTCAATTTCTCGAAGAGCGTCTTCGTCTCGTCCGGGTCAGCCTTCGGTCCTTCGTTGCATTGCCCGATCAGCAGCACCGCAACCTTCATTGCATTGCGATGGCGGAGGGCCATGATCGACTTGAGTTTGCGAGACGGCATTTCATATCTCCAACTTTGGGTTGATGGGCCGTAGCCCGGGTTTGGAAGTTACGCGTGAACGTCAAGGTCTCCGAGAACGTGCGGCTGTACGGCGTCGTCCGGGTCGTCGGTTGAGACGGTGCCGAGTACATTCCCGCCGTCGTCGAGTGCCAGGCCGGTGTTCGGCTCTTCGCTGGCTTGTTTCAAGAGGCCGAAGAGTTCCTCGGCGCGTTGCTGCGTGAGCGGTTGCAGGCGTGTCATGACTCTGTCCTCGGGAGAGATGAGCAACTCGCGGTTGCTCAATCGGAATTACGGGAGGGGCTGGCGGGATTTCCGGTTCTGTGTCCTGAATTTCCCAGGAGCTGATCTAATCGGCGCAGCACCTCCACGGCTGTGGCATCCGATGGTGGATGAAGTGGAGCCGTGTTTACTCGGCCCTGAGCATCGGCACGCTGCGGCAGGAGGAGAACAGTTTGTCGGAACCACTCCCGGCCGTCGATGCGCAGCACCACCGTGAGGCGGGAACTGGCGTTGCGGTCGGTCCAGTGAATTCGGAACGCGAGCGGAGAATTGCGGGCGAGGTCAATGGCGACGGTTTGGCGCTGGCGGAGCGTCACGCCGCGGTAGATTTCCAAACTGGACGAGAGGGGAGAGCCGATGCGCCGGGGGTGGGCTGGGACGATGGCGAGAAAGAGGAGTTCGTCGCCGAACGCGGCACGGTCAACGGGGATCAACCCCGCCTGATCCAAGTGAAAAATACCGGCGACGGGGGAATTCGTAGTTGGCATGGGCCGACCCAATGATGGAAAATAAATCCAACAGCGAGTACGTTGATTGACCGCGTGGATTTCTCCGCGAATCGGTTGGAAATGATGGCCGTTTCGGACGTAGCTCACTGGGACGAAACGATTTCATACCGCCGACAGGGTTGCAGGCCATGCCCGATCCTCCCCGCAAGCTTGACGAACTGTTTCAAGACTTCCGCAAGTCAGTTGCGAAATTCGATTCGGACAACTCAAAGGGCAACGATATCAGCTTGGCGCTGGCGAATAAGCTTCCGCTTGAAGAGTGGGATGGGGATTACCTCCTCTACCATCGGCTGCTTTCGTATCTGCGGTTCTTTCAGCGCGAGCAGCATCGGTTGGAGGGGAATACGCATTTGCTGCGTCCGATTGCCGCTGCGGAGGCAAAAGATACGCTGGTCCAACAGGAAGTGACTGCGCATCTGGAGAAACAGAAACCCGATAAAGCACGGATGGAGTTATTGAACCCGTTCGATACTGCGCCGGATGCAGCACGAGTTCGAACGTTGAGGTTTGATGGAGACGTTCGATCAGTGAAATGGAGTCCAGACAACCGTTTGGTCGCTGCTGATATAAGGCCGCGCAATGCATCGATAGTACCAGCGTTCTTGCGGTCTCGGTCGGCTGCTATCAGTACCGTAAATGTTGAGACGTGGCAGCAAACGGGAAAGCCACTTAAAGTGCGAATTGATGACCCAATTCATAAACTGAGCGGATGGGTAGGCTCGTCATCTAGTCCCGATGGTCGTTTCGTGGCGGCTTGCAGTATAGACAAAACGGTCATTATCAGGAATTCCGCAACTGGGCAGGTAGTTGGTGGGGCATTACGGGGACATATCGATTCAGTATCTTCTGTAGCGTGGAGCCCGGATGGCCGCTACCTCGCATCGAGCAGTAGAGACGGTACCGTAATAATCTGGGATATGGAAACGTGGAGTCGGGCGGAACAACCATACACAGGGCATACTAATCAGGTGAACTCGGTGACTTGGTGTCCTGATGGCCGCTTCCTCGCCTCGGGAAGTGAAGACGGCAGGGTAATCGTTTGGAACTGGAGTATGGAGACACTGCAATGGATCGGTAAACCACTTCAAGAGCATTTGAGTCGCGTTTATTCAGTGTCATGCCACCCCGACGGCACTTTCCTCGCGTCAAGCGGACAGTACGAAACTGTCATTTGGAATACGAAGATATGGCAACGGAAAGGAGAACGAATCATTGGGCAATCTTATTCGGTGACTTGGAATCGTGATGGCCATTATTTTGCTAATCAAGATATGCGTTATTTCAAGGATGTCGATGGGTTAGAGATCTCGGATGAGAATGATTACGTGGTGCGCAATGTCATCATTCGGGATGCTGTCCTATGGCAACGTACTGCCGAATTACAAATAAGCGGAAGGGAATCTCTGATTTCGTTATCCTGGAATCCAATGGATAGCAGTCTTATCGCATCAGGCAGTTTGGGTGGCACTGTCAGTATCTGGAATGCTGAATCTGGGCAACGTGATCGCGAACCGCTTAGTAAGCATGCGTCCCGTGTGACCTCTGTATCCTGGAGTCCAAATGGCAAACACATTGCATCGGGGAGTTGGGACAAAACGATAATAATTTGGGACACTACGTCAAGGCAGCAAGTTGGAGGCCCCCTCCAGGATCACACGGATCATGTGAATTCGGTGTCATGGAGCCACGATAGCCGCTATCTCGCTTCGGGCAGTTCTGACAGCAGCGTCATTGTCTGGGATGCCACGAACATGATTCCTGTTATTCGATTTCCGCTGGAGTCGGGTGCAATCTCCGTTGCGTTTGATCCTTCTGGGTGTCAGCCCGATGGCAGTTACCGCCTGGCGATAGGCCAAAGCAACTGTTGGGTACGGATTTATAAGTTCCATCCGGCACGGAAAACATTTCGGGTGCGGAAGGAATCTCTGTAATGTTGGAAATTCGAATCGACTCACTCGTACATCATTGACATTGAGTGCTACCACCATGTCCCCGCACGAGATGGGTGGACCGATTCGCTTGGAATGGTCGGGCACGCGGGCGAGGAAGTGGAATTCGTCGCCGAATGCAGCGTAGTCCACGGGGATCAACCGTCCCTGTTCCAGGAGGTAATTGCATGCGACGTGGGAATTCGTGATTGGCATGGGCCATCCTGGTATTGGAAAACGCTTTCAACAGTGAATACGATGGTTGAGCCCGAGATTTCTCCGCGGGTTGGTTGGGAATGACGACCTTTTCTTACGTAGCTCACAGGGACGATACACGTTCCTTCCACTCACAAGGTTGACCGCCATGCCTGCACTGGCTCGTACACTCGACCAGCTGCTACAAGACTTCCGCAATGCCGTGGCGAAGTTCGATCCGGACAATTCAACAGTTGCCGACATCCGCAAGGCGTTGGCGGACAAGTTGCCGTTCGGTGAATGGGATGAAGAGTATCTGCTCTACCATCGGCTCCTGTCGTATCTGTGGTTCTTCCAGCGCGAGCAGCATCGGTTGGAAAAGAATCTGCATCTGTTACGCCCGATTGCCGCAGCGGAGGCGATCGATACGCCGGTGCAGCCGGATGTGAAGGCGCATCTGGCGAAACAGAAGCCCAAGAAGGCATGGCTGGAGTTGCTGAACCCACTTTCGACGTCCGCAGATGCCGACCGCATGCGAACACTGCAAGTGGGAAGGGATGTGCATTCGGTTATGTGGAGCCCGGGTGACCGTTTCTTAGCAGCAATTCTTGAGAATGGCACGGACTTCATTTGGGATAAGGAAAGTATTATCTGGGATGTAGAAGCGTGGCAAAGGGTAAACACTTTCTACAGTAAAAACTCAGATCAGGCCTTATTTGAGTTTCCACACCCAGATTGGTTAATAGCAGAGCTATTGAGCGTGGGCTCGGCCGGCCCTATAGATCGACTAAGCTGGGCCAATAGCAGTAACGGCCTGTTCTTAGCAACGGTTCCAGTTTTACGTGGTGACATCATAACGATCTGGAATAATCAGTCGGAACAGACACGCCGCAAAGCGGTGGATTATCCTGGCAGTGCGGATGTGACGTGGAGCCCTGATGGGCGATATTTAGCATCTTATTTCGATGGAAAGACGGTCATATGGGATTCAAACGTATCTTCAGTCGATGGGGCGATGCTGCCAATAAAGACAATGAAAGTCGGCGAATTGCCAGTATGGAGACATGATGGACGCATGTTGGCTCAAGTTTATAACTCGCACGAGGTTTCTATCAAGAGATCAGGGACATGGAAACAAACCTGTAAGCTATCAGAAAGTCAAGTCGGCTATGTGTATTCAATAGCGTGGAGCCCAGATGGTTGCCTTCTAGCCACTGGCGGTTCTGATGGCGTTAGTATTTGGAACACGACAACGTGGCAATCAGAAGGCAGCGTCTTGGGAGGACATTCCGTCGAGGTGATGTCATGGAGACCTGGCAGTCGCATTCTAGTGGCGGGTGATCGTCGTGGTGCGGTAACATTATGGGAGTACCAGGATGAAGAAAATGATTGGGTGTGCATTCAACTTGGAAAACACGATGGATGGGTAACCTCTATGTCGTGGAGTCGAAATGGGCGTCATCTCGTTACGGGCGGTTGGGGCGAGGACGACAGGATGATACTCTGGAGTGTTGAGAGGAAGCTTTACAAAATAGCGAAGAGACTTCTGATACACTCAAGCACAGTGACATCAATATCATGGAGCCACGATGATTACTTTTTAGCGTCTGTTAGCTGTGATCAAACTATCATCATATGGGACATGGCTTCACATACACCGCTCATTCGCTTACCGCTAGAATCGACTGCATTCAGCATTGCTTTCGATCCTGCTGGATGTCAGCTCGACGGCAGTTACCGCTTGGCGATAGGCCAGAGTAATGGCTGGGTACGGATTTATAAGTTTCATCCGGCGCAGCCAGCATCGCGGGTGCTGAAGAGATCACCGTAATCTTGGAAATCAGAAGCCTCTCTCTCGAACACTGAACATCAACACTGAGTGTAATCTCCATGCGTTCGCGCACGATTCAAGAAGTGCTTGCCGACTACCGGACGACTATTGAAAAGGTCGATCCGAGAGGAGAGAAGCGTGCGTTCCTGCAGAATAATATTCGAAGTGGGAAGCTCGACCCCGCCAAACTGACGGGAGATCATCTCCACTTTTATCGGCTGACACGCTACTTGCGGTTCTTGGAACGCGAAGTAGGTCGCATCGCACAATCCCCGGAACAACTTCGCCCAATAGCCCTCGCCGAACCTCTCGATAACGAAGTTCGAACGGATGTGTTGAAGCATCTGAATCAGAACAAACCTAAACAAGTTTATCTTGAGTTGCTCAACCCATTAAAGTCTGCTCCAGATGCGGCAAGAGTACGGACGCTGCGATGTGACGTTAAGGTGCGTTCGATTGAGTGGCATCCGAAAGATAGCCGTTTACTCGCTTCGGGTAGCGATGATGGCACTATTATCATTTGGAATGCAGTAACGGGGCTGCGTGAAGGAGAATCGCTTCGAGGGCACACAAAAAGCGTAACTTCCGTGTCGTGGAGTCCAGATGGCAGCCATATCGCTTCTGGAAGCGATGACACAACCGTGAGAATTTGGGAGGTGGTGACAAGGAAAACCGTGTGTCAACCTTTTCGGGGGCATACTGACAAGGTAACTTCAGTGTCGTGGAGTCCGGATGGCCGCTTCCTCGCTTCCGGAAGCGAAGACGCAACCGTTATAATTTGGGATGCAGTGACGGGTCAGAAGGGTTGCTCTCCACTTCGGGGGCACACCGGCAAGGTAACTTCGGTGTCGTGGAGTCCGGATGGCCGCTTCCTTGCATCAGGCAGCACGGACAACGCCGTCATCATTTGGGATGCAATCACAAAGCAATCTGCGGCTCGACTTACGGGGCACACTCATTGGGTTTGTTCGGTTTCGTGGAGTCCAGATAGCCGCTTCCTTGCATCGGGCAGTCATGGCAACGTTGGTTCTGCTATTGTGATCATCTGGGACGCCAAGACGGGACGTCGAGTACGCGAACTGTCCCGGATATGGGATTACTTAATTGGGATGTGCCCGTTGTCATGGAGTCCGGACAGCCGGTTTCTTACGTTGGGAAACGACTCCTGTCTTGTCACGATCTGGGACGCGACAACGGGACAACTGGCGAGCGAACCACTTCAAGGACATATGAGCATTGTGACTTCAGTGTCATGGAGTCCAGATGGCCGCTTCCTTGCATCAGGAGAATATCGTGGTGTTATCATTATCTGGGATGCTGTGTTGGGGAAGCAGATGGAAGAGCCAGACCGAGGGCTTTCTGGAGATGTCTATTCTATGTCATGGAGTCCGGATGGTCGGTTTACAGCATCAAAAGCCAATTCCAACCAAAATAACTCCATAATTATCTGGGATGTGGAGAAGGGGCAACCGGTGCGTTTCCTATTCCAGGAAGAGTACTTCGAGACAGTATACTCATTGTCGTGGAGTTCAGATGGCGGCTACCTCGCTTTGGGCTCGTCTGATCAACGCGCCATGATCTTGGATTTGAAAACTGGGCAATTGGCCTGCGAGCCAATTGATGATTTTGATGGTAATTCGTTGACATTGAGTCCAGATGGCTGTCACATAGCTTTGAGCTGTAAGCACAATGGCAACAACACTATTATGGTTTTGAACACGGTAACTGGGCAGAGTGTGGGTAAGCTGCTAAAGGGGCACAAGGCATCGATTTGTTCGATATCGTGGAGCCCAAATGGTCAATATCTTGTATCAGGTGGTGCAGATGGTAAGGTCATTATATGGGATGCAATAAAGATTGACCGGCTGCGCAAACCTCTGCGAGGTCATACGGGAAACGTAAACACAGTGTCATGGAGTCGGCAAGGTCGGTTCTTTGCTTCGAGCGGTGATGACGGCACCGTGATTATCTGGGATGTGTTAAAGCAGAAGCGGCATGTAGTTCTTCGAGGGCACACTGATTCCGTGACCTCAGTCTCATGGAATCCCAATGGCAACGAACTCGCGTCTTGCAGTTCTGACGGCACCGTTATCATCTGGGACTTCACCACTCGCATGCCCATCATCCGATTCCCTCTCGAATCCCGCGCTAATTGTGTCGCATGGGATCCTTCAAAGCGCAATCGCCTAGCCGTAGGTCAGGAAATTTATGGATTGCGGATATATCAATTTCATCCGCCCAAGGAGCAGTCGTTCGAGGACACACCACTCTTTTGAGACTCCGCAAGCGATTCCATTTTCTCAGAAATCTTCCCTCCCTGTGGCGTACTTCTGGTGAGCTTGGGCCGCGAGTTGGCCTGACACGGCAAACACCATAACCCCCGACGGCACCATTTCAGGCACCGATGCGTCATCGGTTTGCCTCGGGTGCCCTCACGTCCCCGGAGGTAGTTCCATGCTCGTCACAATCGTTGGTCTGCTACTCTTCTTCCTGATGGGAGTGGCCGCGCTGCCGCTCCCGAAAGTCCGGCAAATGGTGATTACGTTCACTGCCCGCGCGGGTCTCTCCGCTCTCCTCGCCGCCGTCGCAGGGTGTGGAACGCTCTTCGTTCGCCCCGACGCTGTGCCCGAAGTCGCCAAGCCGTATGCGGTTCATCTCAGCAACGAGATCCTGCAACTTGTCCCTGAACCGGCGGCAGCCCTCCCAGGTATACCCTGGCTGGTCCTTGCTGCGGTCATTGTCGCGCTCGCGCTGCCAGTGCTATCAATGCTCGAATTCGCCGCCCGCGTGATGGGTCACACCGCAATGGTGCAGGCGCTGCGGAAAGAACTCCGAACCGTTGCCCAGGCCATTGACCGCCGACTCGCCGTGCTTCCCGAATCTCCACCGACACTCACCCAAGAACTTGCCGCTGCTGCTGCCGCCATGCGATCCGTCAGCGGCGACCCGAAACCGACTGCAACGCCAAAGCCCAAACTGGTTGCCGACCTCCTTTAAACCAACTTCTCACCATTCACCACTAATTCAAGGAGCCTTGTCATGAAGCCTCAATCGACTCGCACGGAGCCTACCTTGTTGAAGCGTCTCTTCGGAGCCACGAAACCGAACCAGCCACCTGTGAAGCACTCTTGCCCGGCTTGTGTCGTCATGATGGAACTGATCGGACGCGAACACTCCGGAAAGACCGCCCTGAAGGTCTGCTACCTCCGAGGCCCTCTCTCCGGCCCGCAAGCCTCTGGCTTGGAACTCGCTGCCGGCGACCCCAGGCAAATGACCCGCTGGATGATAGATAGCCTCGAAACCTACCGCGACCTGACCGCCCACGGCCTCCCCTCGACACTCGATCCCGAGGTGATCCCGTACCAACTCTTCCTGGCGGATGAATCGCGGGCGGTATTCCAACTGCGGGAAGTGGTGGGTCAGATTCTCACGGACACGACGCCCGAAAGCGATGAGCAGCAGCAGGAGCAGTACAACAAGTACGTTGATAACCTCAGCCGCGCCGACGTGCTGCAAGTCGTGATTCCGTGCCCGCCGTCGGACAAACCGGAAGACCTGGCCCGCTTTGAATCCGATCTGCTGATCACTGCGGGCTACCTGCGGGAAGCGCTGAAGGTGCGGGAGAATGCCAATCCAGTTGCGGTGGAGCTGGTACTGACGAAGATCGATGCCCCTTTCGACAGCTCCGACGAAGCCCGGCAAGCTCTGACGCCCGAACGGCTCAAACAGATGCTTGGGCGCCTGGTGAGGATCATGGAAGGCTCGAACAAGGTTGGCTTCGGGGTCATCGTACCGGTGTCGGCGTTCGGATTCGGCACCTCCGTTCCGGCGGTGGAGCAACCCGCCGATCTCGACCGGCCCGCTGGTGGCTACAGTCTGCTCAGTCAAGGCGAGCGAGTGGACGTGCTGAAGCCGGGCACTCAGCCGCAACCGTTCAACCTCACGGCGGCAGTGTGGTGGGCGCTCATGGCAGGGCTGCTGCTCAAGCCCGCCGATTCCCACGGTCAACATCTCGCCGATACCGCCCGCCTGATGGCGTCCGATCTGGAAGCAATGGACGCCTGGTTCGTGCCGCTCAAGAGCGACCCCCGGAAGTAACCCGCCTTCGTGTGCGAGGCCGACGCCGGGTCGGCCTCGCTTTTCCGTTCCCCCCAAATTCGAGGTCTGAATCATGAGTGCCGTAGGACTGATTTTTGCCTGCGAGAATGGGCGTTCGACGCCGCGTTTGCGGGCCATGCCGGACACTGCGAACACCTGGAACGAAGAGGAGCTGCGGGAATTGGAATCCGAGTTGAACAAGCAGTACTCTGACATTCTTCGCGGGAAGGTGGAGACGCTGACGTTTCAATCACGTCAGTTGCGGGTGGAGGTGCAGAATAACGGCCGCGCTCCGACGTTGTTGCTCACCGACGCATCGCGGCCGGTCGCGTTCACGGCTCTGGTGAATAAAACCGCGTGGTTGGAAGGACTGCTGGCCGAGTTGGCGAGCGTGTCGTCAGCGCACACGGATGCGAACGTACCGCCGTTGGATGCCGCAATGCTCCAACACGTGGCGGAGGAACTGCGGCAGATGTCGGGGCGGGCTGGAAGCGATGAAGTCGCGGCGCTCCTGCTGATCGGCTATCTCAGTGCGGCTGAGCGGCTGTTCCGTCCGAGCGATTCGGATCGGGCAACCATCTACAGCATGGCCCATCGGGCGCTGGAAAAACTGCTGGAACACAAGGGAGTCGGCGAACAAGGCTGGGGACATACGCGCGGAGGAAAGCCTGCCAACGGTGCGGCTCCGGTCGGCGCGTTCGGGCGATTGATTCGGAAGCTCCTCGGCGGGGCATCGTCGGCAAACGGCGTTGCATGACAATCCATTCCGGCGAAGACCGAAGAAGATGATGGTATCCGACGTTCGGAGGTTGGAGAATGTTTCCAACCTCCATCGATCCTGTTCATTCAGCTTTGAGATTGCTCGCCATGCCCGATCCTCCCCGCACGCTCGACCAGGTGCTTCAAGACTTCCGCAAAGCCATGACGAAGTTCGACCCGATCGGCACGATTGCCGGAGAAATACTCGCCGACATCGCGGATGGTTTCGCATTGAACGAAATGCCCGAAGATCACCAACTGTACAACAAGTTTTTGGCTTATTTGCGATTCATGCAGCGAGAACAACATCGCATCGAGGAATACCCGCATATGTTGCGGCCGATTGCGGCAGCTGAAGCGACGGATACGCCACTGCAGCCTGAGGTGAAAGCTCATCTGGAGCACAATAAACCCACACGGGCGTGGTTGGAACTGCTGAACCCATTCACGACTCCACCCGACGCTGCACGTGTACGAACGCTGCGGTGTCAACCGTTCGAGAGCGTGGCGTGGAGTCCTGATAGCCGCTTCCTCGCGACACGCACTATCATTTGGGCAGTTGAGACGTGGCAACGTCTGGACGTATCGGACCCGGCTTGTCCGGAATGGGAAATGCTGTGGCAGGACTTGAGCAAGGGCTCCTCAACAAGCCCTGATGGCCGATTTATCGCGTCGCGTGGTGAGAAAGACTACATCATCATCTGGGATGCCGTGATATTGCAAGGTGCGGGCGACCAGCTTCTAAGGGCAAACGCTAATTCGGTTCGGTCCGTGGCGTGGAGCCCTGATGGCCAACTTCTCGCATCGGTCGCTCCGAGCGGTGGTTCGCGCAACGTCATCATCATCAGGGATGCGGCGACGGGGCAACAGGTGCGCGAACCTCTCCACTTGAGCGGCGGGTCTTTACGCGAAGCGTCGTGGAGTCCAGATGGCCACTTCCTCGCGACCAGCTTTGATGACGACATAATCATTTGGGATGTCGAGACGGGGAACCAAGTGGCAGAACCACTCCGTGGGCATGATCATTGGGTGGTGTCGATATCCTGGAGCCGTGATGGCCACTCTATCTTGTCGGGCAGTAGGGACAATAGTGTCATTATTTGGAATAAAGAAACGAGACTACCCGAGGAGCGGCAATATCTCTTTCCCCCTCCCCGCGGCGGTAGAGTGTATTCAGTGTCGTGGAATCCCAAGGATGGACGCTTTCTAGCGTCGGGCACATTGGGCAGTGGGACTATAATCTGGGATACTGTGAAGCGGGAGAAAGTGAACGAACTCGATGACATCTCCGCTTGGACATTAATCTGGAGCCAGGATGGTGAACTTCTCGCATCGGGCAGTTCAGAGGACGGCACTATCACCATCTGGAATACTCAGACATGGCAATGTGTGCGAACCCTCCGGGAACACACTGATGGGGTGAGTGAAGTGTCGTGGAGCCCGGATAGTCGCTTTCTCGCGTCGGGCAGTCAGGACCAAACTGTCATCATCTGGGATACACGAACTTGGATCCCGATCATCCGCTATCCGGTGGAGTCGGAAGCAAATACCATCTCGTTTGATCCTTCTGGCAAAGAGGGCAACTGCTTGGCGATCGGCCAATCCAACGGCTGGGTCCGCATCTATAAGTTTCACCCGCCGCCACGACTCCCACGTTGGCAGAAGAACTCTCCGTAGAGTTGGAAACCGGAGCGTAGTTCGCCGTAATGCTCCTCGGCCCACCTTCACCCAAGAGATAACGGAGATGACGGAAGCAGAACTTTTAGCCGCAACCGACGAACAACTCATGGCTGGCCACATGGCAGGCGACGACCCTGCCTTGGTCCTCCTCTGGAACGGCCGAAAGAAGGAGCCGAGGCGCGTCGGCTACAACGTCCGCGTTCGCGGGCTCTTGTGGCGACTCTACCCCGAGATTCCAGAAACCGATCGCGACGACATCACTCAAGATGTGATGCTAAAGTTGGTTCGCGAACGCTCGAAGCCGACGTACAAATTGGGGATGCTTTTCCGGCCGTGGGTGTTCACAGTCGCGATTAACCGCGCCAATGATGTCCTTCGCCGTCGGGAAAATCGGAATCAACGGGGTCTTGAACAGGCAGACGGCACTCGACTCGATCCGATCCAATCATCGAGCGGTGCGGTGGCTGTAAAGCACCATTCGCCCATTGGTGGAGTGGGTAGCTTCCTCACTCCGACCGAAGACATCGGTGCTCTGTTGGAACGCCTCACGGACAAAGAACGCGACGTCTTGGTGCTCCGCCTGGAATTCAATGAAAACAAGGAAGTCGCCGCCATCCTCGACATCAGTGAAGGTGAAATGAGTAAACGATTAAACTCCGCTCTTGCAAAGGTCAAAGAAGCCATGAACTCCGACGACCGAAATTCGGACTCGTTGAGCAAGGGGCTGATCCGCCAACTCCGTTCGCTGCACCACCAGGCGTTGGCCGCTTCGCTCGGTAGGATGCGAGGCTTGGAACTGGTTCTCGACAAGGACGGCAAGCTGGCTGGATTCACCAAAGCGGCGACCCGCGGCGACTTGGAGTACATACTCGATAACCTTCGCGGGGTGCTTCCGATTTATCTGCTGCGCGAGGGGGTGGACGAATCCCACGCCAACGAATTCTATGAATACGTGAAAGAGCACTTGCTCACGTTGACGAACGCCCAAGGAAAACGCTTCCGCGATCTGCTTACAGGATTCTTGGCCGATTACTGCAACGAACGGCAACTCGCACCGAAGTCGTGCCAAGATACTGCCGAATTCCTGCATCGGTTGTTGAATAGCGAGCCGGAATCGCCGAAACGTTCGTGGGTTGCCGAAATGAAAAAGGTGGTGCAGACCGGCCACATCCAAACGGTGGATGATTTGGCGAACGCGGTGAAGTGGCCAAATGGACTGTGGGCTACCAAAGATAAAAGAGGAGAAGAAAAGGAAACGCCGTTCCGCAAGTGGGTGTTACAACTCCACGACTCGCTGTTGCGGGTTCTCCGGGACGAAAACGACCTGCTGAACCGTGCCCCCCAGAATCAGCTTTGCCCCCTTTCGGAAGATGACAACCCATGAGCCTTCTCGATTTGACACAACTGTCGCATGGATCGTTGCCCCACCCCTACGAGCATATGCGGATCATGCGCCGCATCGGCAAGGGGGGTCAAGGAGCGGTCTACGAAATCAGTGACTCTCAAAGTCCAACCCGATTCAGACGCGTCTTCAAGATTTTTCTGCGGGAACACGCCCCCGAACAGGAGGACTTGAGGAATCGATTAGACTTTGGCCTCCGGGTGCCCGACCACCTATTCAGCCGAATTTACGATCTTATCAATCTACAGGCGGCACAGGGGTGGGAGAGCCTCGGCTTCACGATGGATTACTTGGAAGCGTCATTGGAAGGATTGCTGGGGTTAGCAAAGAAAAATGAGTGGAAGTTCCCTGGCGAGAGGGTAACCAAGTGGATTCGCCAACTGGCGAGCGCCGTGGATTACCTCGGCGAGAAAGGCTACGTTCATCGTGACCTCAAGCCCTCCAACCTGGGGTTTCGGCTGCCCCGCGCCGAGGGTGGCGCGCTGGGGTTGGTGGGAGCAAATGCAGTCGGGGAGTTCCAAGAAGATTACGAAGACGCGGACCTCATCACGTCCGACCTCGATTTCGTTGCCAAAGTCGGGAGTCATGCCCCGGCCATTGTGCCGGACGATAAGTACAAGCACCCGGAGTTGTACAAACAGAATGAAATCACGCGGTCGATGGACCTCTACGCCTTCGCCCAGCTCATCGACGACTTTCGCGAATTCACCGATGACAAACTCGAATGGTTGAACGAAGCCCAACGCCGCTGCCTCGATGTGCAAAACCCACCGCCGGTGGGCGTGCTGTCGCAACTCGTCTCCCCCATCTGGGAGACGCAAACGAAGATGTACGAGGATGCCGGGTTCTCTCAACACGGGCTGGAAAAGGGGATCGAACGCGAATGGGTCTACAAGGAATTTGAGGCCTTCCGCACAATCCCCGATCGGAAGAGCGGCGGGCTGTTCCTTATCGACGGACCGGCAGGCAGCGGAAAGTCATTCCTGTTGCGGATGTGGTCGCACAAGTTAGCCCAGCATCAGGGTTTCTATTTCCGAGTTGGTGTCCGCACCACCGCGCGGGAAATGGTGAAGGCTGTGTCGGACCAACTTAAGAAGTATCTGGAAGAACTTATCCGGGGCCGTAAAGAAGCCCTCCCGCCGAAGGATGGGCCAGCCGAGCGCGCGGGCAAGGATGAAAATCTCTGGCGAGTTCCCGAATTGCACGAAGGGGATGAACGCAATTGGATCCACCTACTTCTTGATAAAATTGCGGCGATCCGGCTAGAGCCGAAGCAACTCCTAATCTTCCTCGATGCACTCGACGAGATCAAAGATGCAAAGGACGAGACCAAAGATGCGAAGGAAGCGGAAGAGGTCGTCCAATGCTTGCCGAAGCGGTTGGACGTCCACCACTTCATCATCGCCAGCACACGACCGCCGCTCGTCGGGTGGAATTACGTCAACATCCTCCGAAAATCCTTCGACGATCAACCCAATGGGTTCCAGATCCTCCGCCTCGACCTCGACCGCCAAGAGAGCAGACAGGATGTCGTGAAGTACGTTGCCCAAGAATTAAAACTCCCGGAAGACAACTCCGAAGTCCGGCAATTGGCAGAACAGGCTGGTCACCTATTCCTATTGACCGATATCCTCACGACATCCATCCGGGAGGGATACACGTCGCTCGCGCAAGCTCTGGCGGAGAGCTTCGACTGGTTGACGATTAAAGACCCCAAAGAGCGGCTCGATGCCTTTTACAAGGACTCGTGGAACCGGATCAACCACCGGCGGGATTCCTCCGCGACCGACCCGCTCAGCGGTATCCACCGTCAACAAATACTCTCATACACCGCTGCCATGCTCTGCGTGCTGGGCGACTTTGGCATCGACGAAATGAACGTGACTGAATGGTTGAAGCGCGTTCCGAATCAGGCATGGGATACAAACATGGTTCGGACCCTGGCCCGGTTCCTCCACTGGTTTGTCGAACCCGTAGGTCGCGAAAATCAGACGAACCCTGTGTACCGTGTTCGGCACAAGAGCATCCGCGATTACCTCACCAAAGCGGCTGAGGGTATCCCCGATGCTGAGATAAAGGAGTGGCATTTCCGAGTAAGCGAATTTTACATCCGGGATCCCAGACAGGCGAACTACCCGGACAAGCCGAATTGGGAGAACGTTTATCTATACGGCAAGAAACACATGATTTCGCACTTGCTCGCAACGCTCGCTCCCCATCCGGGTGACCCCAGCAAATTGAACCACCCCGAGCGCTGGCGGGATGCCGTGAATATCTTGATGAACTGGGACTACTTGGGCGTAAGCCTCTCTGATCCCAATCTTCGAGTTTAATCATGCCTGCTCGCACGATTCATGAAGTGCTTGCCAACTACCGGATGGCCTTGGAGAGGGTCGATCCAACAGGTCTAATGCGCGAACGACAACAGGAGTACTTTCGCGATGGGGGAAAAGTCGATCAACTGCAAGGAGACAACCTCTTCTTTTACCGATTAACCTACTACCTGCGTTTTTTAGAGAGGGAGGATCGGCGCATAGCGCAATTCCCTGGGCAACTACGACCGATTGCCTTGGCCGAACCGCTCGACAATGAAGTGCGGTCGGAGGCTCTGGTCCACATTCAGAAGTGCCAGCCACAACAAGCATATCTGGAACTGCGGAATCCGTTTCCCACAGCCCCTGATGCCGCCCGAGTACGAACTCTACGGTGCGGTGATCCTGTTCGTTCAACGGCGTGGAGCCCGACCCGACATTTACTTGCAGCATCATGTGAGAACAACATTATCATCTGGGATGTTGCGACGGGTCAACCGATGGGCGAACCTCTACAAGGGCATACGGAGGTGGTGACTTCGTTGTCGTGGAGCCCAGACGGCCACTTCCTTGCCTCGGGCAGCTTTGACGACACGGTCGTCATCTGGAATTGGGAGACGGGGCAACAACAGACGTGTCAACCGCTTCGAGAGTACACGAGGAGGGGAGTGAATGCGGTGTCGTGGAGTCCGGATGGCCGTTTCCTCGCCTCGGGCATTTTTGAAGGCACCATCATCATCCGGGATGCGAAGACGGGGCTACTGGTCTGCGAGCCACTACGAGGGCACACAAGTAGTGTTGATTCGCTGTCGTGGCATCCGACCAACCGCCGACATGTCGCGTCAGGAAGTAGAGATGGCAAAGTTATGATCTGGGATGCGGAGACAGGGCGAAGGTCGGTCGCTCCACTCTATTGGCACCTAGCACCCGTATCATCAGTGTCATGGAGTCCAGATGGCAACTTTCTCGCATCAGGCAATGCGGACGGCACAATCGTCGTTTGGAATACCATGAGTTGGGAACGAGTGAGCAAACCACTGCGGGGGCATTCGCGTGAGGGTGATGGCCAAGTATTTATTACTTGGAGTCCTGATGGCAATTTCCTTGCGTCTGGTGGTGAGGAGGGCACCATCATTATCTGGAATGCAACCACATGGCATCGGATCGGAGTACTTAGGGGACATACATATTCTGTAAATTCGTTGTCTTGGCTTACTGCCCACCCCCATCTACTCGCATCCGGTGGCGATGGTAACGTTATCATCTGGGATGTAGAGAAAATACAGAAGAAGAAAGGGTTCATCGGACTTTCGAGTGGGTGAAAATCGGTGTTCCGGCGTCCAGCTATTGCTCATTTTCGCCTTGGGAATCATGGCCTTTGCTTGGGGTAGAGATTCAGCCCGCCGCAATGAAAGTAGATGGCGATCTGCATGTGCTCCCGATTGCGAAAACCATAGGCGTTTTTTTCACAGCCTGAATCTTGGAATTCAGGCCCTCGCTCGTGGCGTTGGTGATGCGATGATCACAGTACGTCAACACGTTCTCCAGGTGGCTTTTGATCATCCGCGCCACCCGGACCACCGGCGTCAACCGGGAGCGGATCGCCCAGCCGTACCACGCCTGCCAGTGGCGTCGCGCCCAACCCTGGCGATGGTAGTTCCACAAGTCCCGCAGGCTCTCCTTGATCGCCCAGGCCCGACCGGTCTCCAAGTGCAGCCGCTTCAGAGCGGCGAACCGCTCGGCCTGCTCTGCGGGCACGTTCTCCGCCGAGAACAACCACAGATACCGGGTCCGCTTGAGCGTCTCGTCGCCCGCGGCCAGAAGCCGTCGATGCTCCGACCGCCGCACCGCATCCACGGCGCCAACCATGTGCTTCATGATGTGGAAGCGGTCGAAGACAATCTTGTCACCAGCGTCCGGAACGTTCTGCCGCGTCGACGAGATGAACGGTTCCCACATATCCATGGCCACGGCCTCGATGCCGGCCAATTGCTTCGGAGACAGCGACCGGTAGAATTCGTCCAAGCTGCTCTTTTTGCGGTCAAACGCGATGAATTCGATGGTGCCGCGGTCGATGTCGCTGACCAACGTCAGGTAGCGATGCCGCTTGGCGATCGCCTTCTCGTCCACGCCCAGACGCGGGATAACCCGGCGACGCTTGGCGGCCAGTCCGCGAGCCACGGCCCGTTCCATCACGCCCCACGTCTCATGCCAACTGAGCTTCAACAGTCGCGACGCGCCCAGAACATCCGCTTCCAGGAGAGTGTCGATGGCCTGCCGCTCGAAGGCGATGGTCAGACGCGAACCGGGCAGCGCCCACGGCAGACGCACCTGCCGGACGCCGTGATTCGGACACGAGACTCTCGGGATGCGTGCGTGCAGCCAGGTCATCCACGAACCGTGATCAAGATGACGCCACCGGCGAAGAGGAGAGTGGTCGTGCAGCGGCAGAACGACACGACACTCAGGGCAGTGGAAGCGAGCATTGCTCCGATGATCCAGGAGGACATGGACGCTCTCGTCCTTGTGTTCGAGGATGACATTGCTGACGGCCCAAGGTCGGTCCAGGGTCAAAAGCTTGGTGAAAAGGTCGATGTCGCGCATAGGCGGCAATCTTAAGCAAACGTGCTCACGCGTATATTAAAATCCACCCACTCGAAAGTCCGAAGAACCGAAGAAAGTAGTGTACCGTGGACATTCGCGTTTAGTGAATTCGGTGTCATGGAGTCCGGATGGCCGTTTCCTTGCGTCGGGCGGTGATGATGGGGACGTTCTCATCTGGAATGCCACGAGAGGGAAACAGTTTGGTAAACCACTTCGGGGGCACAAAGGATGGGTGGGTTCGGTGTCATGGAGTCCGGATGGCTGTTTCCTTGCGTCAGGCGGCGAAGATGGCACCATTCTTATCTGGAATACCTTAACTAGACAACAAGATGGCGAGCCACTTCTTGTACAAGAGGGCCCAGTTTATTCGGTGTCATGGAGCCCAGATGGCCGGTTCCTCGTATCGGGTAGTTGGAATACTAATCTCACCATTTGGGATGTCGAGTCGCGACAACCAAAAATTGCACCAATCCAGGAGTATTGTGGTTGGGTAATTTCGGTGTCGTGGAGTCCAGATGGTCGCTTCCTCGCTTGGGGCGATTCCAGAGTAAACATCTTAGATACTACAACATGGCAACGGTTAGGCGAGCCTCTCCGTGGGTACACAAGCGGCTTTCATCTGGTGTCGTGGAACCCAAACGACGGGCACCTACTCGCGTCATCTGAGAACCATGATGACACCATTATCATCTGGGACGCCGAGAAGAGAGAAGAACTGGGCGAACCACTCAGGGTACACCAACAATCAGGAAATGTATTCAGGAGGTTTTCGTGGAGTCATGACGGCAACTACATCGCTTCGTGCGGTGATGATGAAACCATTATAATCTGGGATTTCGAAACTCGAAAACCCCTCCTCCGTTTCCCGTTGGACTCCTCTGCAAACTCCGTCGAATGGGATCCGTCTGGGAGTAATCGTTTAGCGATTGGACAAGCCAACGGCTGGGTTCGCATCTTTCAGTTTCATCCGGCGAGGCGACAGTCGTTCCACGAGATGCGATTGTTTTGAAAACAGCAGCTACTACACCTTTCCGCAGGTCCAGCAGTTTGCATCACGTCGGATGTCGGACCGAATCAGGCTTCCGATGTCGCCCCATTCTGGGACATCGCGGAAGAGCAAACGCCAAGCATTCGTGCCGCCACGCATAAACTCGTTCAGTTCCGAGTGTTCTCCGTGTTGCGATTTCATTAGCGCTGACACCAGCCGGGCTGAAAAGGCCGCGACAGGCATCAGGCTGGTTAGATCGGCAAGCGGCCAATGTGATTCCGGTACTCCGTTCAACGGGAGAGCATATTCGCTGCCCACTTCCAACTCCACGTTCACGCCGACTCGTCCGAGATTCCGGGCCGTGCAGCCATAGCATGGAGTATCCGCACAGGTCAGTATCACCTCCCCCGCCCATCCGCCGCCATAAACCCCGGCATAAATCACCGGGCGATTCAGCTCGCGGGCCATTCCGTCTATTAGGTGCTTTGGTGCCTCAACATCTACAGCAACTGATGCAACGGAACATCGGGCGAGCAACCCGCGAAGCGTTTCGGGATTTGACAGGAAGTCGAAGGAATAAGTTTCGACGCGCAGGGTGGGAAACCGCGACGCGAGATAATGGGCCACGGCCACCGGCTTCCGCTCGCCGATCGAATCCGCACCGCAAACGTGCCGGCGGAGATTCTTCACTTCCACGCGATCCTTATCAGCGAGCAACAGCGTCCCGACGCCAGCGGAAGCGATTGCCCATGCCGTCAAACTGCCGACGCTGCCGCAGCCGAGAATGGCCACCGTATTGGTACTCAGCGAGACTTTGCCGTGATGTTCGAGGATACGTTCGGGGAAAGCAACCATGATTGCGTGGCCTCGGTTCATGTTAATGTTTCAAAGGCGTCGGGGACGGGCCAGCGTCCTGTGGTTTGCCAAACGAGAAAGGCCAAACCCCAGCGTTGTGCGGCCCGCATCGCCGTAGCGGCTGTATGGCGTTGTGGATCCCACTTGCGCCGACCTCGGGCGTTGGACGCAATCCAGCAGAGCCGTGAAAGGGGGCCGTCGCGTCCGAGCAGGTGCGGGCAGTTCGGCGGAAGCCGGAAGAGCGTGTGCATCATCGGCGGAAGGGCGGGATAGGCTGACGGGTAGACGAGGACGACTGGGAACTCGCGCCCCTCGATCGGGACCGACCCGGTCCAACAGGGTCGCCCCTGCTCATTGAGCGAGAGCGAGAATCGGTTGGGGAATTTGGTCTGAATTGCGTCGGCTTCCAGCACGATCCGACGGGCCAATTCCGGACGAACGGATTGCAGCACGAGAGTACCTCCACACTGGACGTACGCAGATGGCGACGAGAATTTCCAGATATTTCAAGCGAACTGGTCTCTCCAAACAGAACTGCATCGACTCCAAAGAGGTTTGGAATACACGTGGCTAAGTGGGATCGGCCCAAGAAAGAAATAATCGGTGTTGCAGTGTTCGTTCAAGTGGCCAAGCGGGGAACTACTTGGTCAGCCATCATCCGTTTCAGGAACGTCTTCGGCGGTGTACTTCTTGTGTAGTGCGATCAGTGGCGCGAAATCCATCTGGTCCGCCGCCTTGACCGCAGCCAAATACTCCTCGCGAATGACGCTCGTTTCGCCGACCGCCTGCTCAGGCCAGACGGTCGGAGGTGAGTCGTGGAGTTTCAGCCAGATGTTGGCAAGCATACGGGACCAGCGACCGTTGCCGTTCTCGAAAGGATGGATCGCAACCGCCCCGTGATGCAGCCTGGCCGCCTGCTCGACGAGGTCCATGTCCTTCCAGTACGGCAGGTCCTGAAATAGCGAGTAGAGTTTCTGTTCAACCTGCTGCCAGGTTACTCCGAGATTGAGGTCAAGCTGCCGCGTTTTGCCTGCCCATTGCCAAACCTGACCGAACATCTCGCGGTGCAGTTCCAGGCTCCAGACAAAGTCGAAGGGCGCCATTTCGGGAGTTACCTCGCCGAGGAGGTATTTGTAAACCGCCTCGGCGATGTTCTTCCCTTCAGCTTCGTTGAGTTGCCGGCGATTGCGAATATTGCGGTCGATCAGGCCGGATGGATCGATCGGCGTCTCACCGGGAATAGGAACAAATTCAGCCATTCACTAGCCCCACAGCTTCTTGCCCTTCTCAGCCAGAAGCTTTGCCGTCGTCTCTTCCTCAAGCGCTTTAAGCAGGTCCGCGGAGACTGCCTGTGACTCAAGCCCCATCGTCCCTTGCGTCAGACGCACGAGTAGACGGGCCTTCCGACGTGCCTCGCGTTCACGCAAGACATCAGGATCTGTCGGAGGCAGGCCGAAGCCCATTCCAAGCACGGTTGCGACCTTCGCAACCTTGCCAAAACCCACGGATTCCGCGTTTCCACGCAGAATGCGAAACACCGTGGGCCGAGGTACCCCCGAACGCTTTACCAGCGCTGCAACGGGCATCTTCAGCTGTTTTCGACGGGTATTGAAGTCCAGGGTAGCCATAACATCTCTCCTGCCTTCATATTGCTACAAAACACCGCTCCCGTCAACGGAAAAGTTTCATCCGTGAGACCTTTTCCGCTTTGCGCGGTCTGGAGACCCCTGGCGCGCACGGGGTTGACCATTTCTTATCTCCCCCGCCAATGGTTGAAGCCCAACGCCTTCGCTGAAGTCCGCAGCAAGTTACTTCACGGACAACAGGCCCTGAGGCTGGCAACGCAGCATTTCGCCGCGCGAGATACCCGTATACAGTCCCGACCTCAATCCGTCCGAAGGCTTGTGGGAGTGGATGCGGCAACCCCTCTCTTGGTCCAAGCTAAATTTTTTTCCAGCTCACCTGCACTGTCGGTTGGCGGGGGAGCCAAGCGGATAGAGCTTAGATTTCTCGATGTCGATTAGCGGTCAACAGGACCTCATTGCGATATCGCTGCAATAAGCCTTCACGCTGGTATCGCAATAACTCGGCATGGCAAATGACCCACGCGGCATGGGCACCGCGGCCGCTGTCTTTCTTCTGGGCATGGATGCGTCCGTGCCGGCACCACTCGCGGCAGGTGAACTCAGAGCGCCCGGTTATCCGGGCGAACTCCTCCACTGAATAATGCTCACGCACCTGTTGCCGTTCAACCAGGACGACGAGCATGGATTCAATTTTTTCCAGCCGTTCTTCGAGAGTCATGACTCCACCCTGAAAAGGGCGGGTGGGCACTCCCCGCCAGTTCTTCACTTCTCACTGAACTTCCCGCCAGATCAGTTACCAACGAAGGTGCTGTTGTCTTCGTCATCGTCGTCCATGTTGTTCTTGTCTTTGTCATCGCACTTGTTGTTGCAGTCCTTGCCGCTGCCGACCCCGAGGAGGAGGGTGTTAGCGGCGATCAACAGAACTTCCACGAATCCCATTGTCTTCTCCATGTTACTACCGGTTCTCTGGTGGCCTTAACCGAAGAAACACTCTCCGGCAGACCACCAAATTTCTCACTTCTTGAACAGCGAAGCCACCGCATTGACGTGCTCCAGCTTGGGCGGACCGTGCTTGTAGGCCAGGCCGATCACAGCCAGCAACACCACACCGATGCCCACCATGACGATGTTCAGCGCGGTGAATATCCCACCGACCACCGGCTTGACCACAGAATCGCCCGCCACCGCCATAATGTCCTTTGTGCCGTTCATGAATGGCTCAGGGTCAGCAAGGAACGCGGTTAGGGCGGCCCCGCCCGCGATCACCGTCTTGTTTTGCCACAGGAAGTTCACCGCCCTGTCGCCATGCTTTGCCACCACTCCCATCAGTTCGGGATGGCGAGACGCTTGAGACACCTCGCCCTCCATAAGCATGGCGAGCCTCCGGCCGTTGCGCGGGTCAACGGCACCCAGCGCTTTGATAGCCTGCATGCCGCCACGTTCCACTAACGGTTCGGCAATACCGGGATGCCGCACCAGCACGGTTGCCGCATCGTCGCCGTATTTCAGGAACTGGTTCATAGCCCTTGGCTGGGACAATACCCTTGACGCCCCCTGCTCACCATGAACGGCCAGCACCCGGATGGCCTTGGCTCCATCGGCACCCGCCGTCTCTACGAGCCCCAGCGCAGAAGGACCGCCTTTCCTAATCGCCATGATCGCTTCGTCGCCAAATTTTGCGGCGACGCCCTCGATACGTGCAGTCAGTTCCGGCACACTTCGGCCGGCCTTGGCCCCGAAGCGTTCGAACAGCACCTCGGCGGCTTCCCGTGCGGCCTTGGCCCGCAACTGGGCCTGTGCGGCAGGTGCGACAAGCAGGCACGCCGCCACAACAAGAAACGTTCTCATCACTTGCCCTCCTTCATAAGCCGTTTGATCGTCTCCCGCCGCAGTTTGGAACGAGTCTCATGCAACTCTTCCATTTGCTTGCGCAGAGACCCCGGTTTTGTGAGTAATGAAAAGAACTGTGAATCGCGGGTAAGGGATTGCTCCATCCGGTCGATGGTTTCGCACACCTGCTTTTCGATCTTCGCCACCGGGTCGTAACCTGCCATCTTGAGCACCTCGTCCAATATGGCGTCGATGATGAACGCCAACACGATTCCCACGCCGAGCGTGGCGACTCCCGTACTGAGCAGCCCGGCGCTTATGCCCATCTCGGCGGCAGCGGCTTTTGCCGCCTGGAGCGCCATGTTGGCCGCCACGTCGGCAGCAATCACGATTCCCACTTCACGTCCCACGGTCACGCCCATGTCCAATCGCAACTCCCCGACCACGAGGGCGGACAGCTTCTTGTACTCGCGCTTGAATTCTTCATCGCCCTGGATGTGGGTCGGCAACGATCCCGCCGGGCCGTCGGCCAGGTCAGCGCGAAGCTTGACCAACATCTCGCTCTCATAGCCTTCAATGTCATCCAAGTACGCCCGGACCGAGGACTGCATCGCTTCGCGGAGTTCGTTGGAACTGAACACGTGGCGGCCGAACGCTTCTGACAGGTAGTGACGGTGTGACTCGCCACCGTTTACGATCCCCTTCACGAACTGCCATTTGCCCTTCAGAGAAATCGTCTCTTCGGCAAAGGCTTTAGCTCCCTTGCGCCCCTTGGCGAAGACCTTAGCCATCGGCTTGAGCCGTGCATCAATGGCCTTCTCCGACTTCGCATCCGCTTCGTTCAGCCGCTGCCGCACTGCCAGCTTCGTCGGTGTGAGATAGCTCAGATAGACCCAGACCCCTGCGATCACCACGGCCAATGCCGTGAGTCGCCAGAAGGTTTTACGTAGCCACTTTTTCGACATGGTTCACCTCATCAGTAAGGGCGAATGTTTAAGGGTCAGATTTCCCGACCACCCCGGTGCCGTTCGGGGATCTCCGTGCCACGCTCCTTCTCGTTGCTCTTCTCGCGGGCGTCTGCACGCAGGCCGTCCATTGTCAGGGACTCCTGCTCGGGACCTTCCCCCGCACCGCTGCGGGCCGTCGCGATCTCTCCTTGCGTTGCCGTCCCGTACATGCCCAGCTCCGAGTCGGCGACGCTGTCCTTGGATGGGTTGATGGCGTTGCGCAACTCCTTGAGCCCCAGCCGCCCCATCGCCGCCAGAGACCCCTCACCGATCTTTGCCACGTTGCACCTCGTTTCGTTTCAGGTTTCCGTTCGTCTCATTCCAGCCATGCTTCATCTCAATTCGTTTGTGCTGCCAGTACCCGTACCCACTCACCTTCGCGTGGATCGCTAGGGCACAGAAAGCAACGACGAGCGCCCCCCAGAGGAGCCACACAATCCTCCATTGACGCCGCCGTTTCGGCGCAGCGGGGTTGAAAGCCGGGTCCTCATACCACTTGACCCGCCGGGCGAGGATCGGGGCCGGTAGGCCTCGCTGGAAGGCGATCAGGTAGTCGTCGCCCATCCGCAGTATTTCGTCGGGGAACATCAATGGCCTCGCCTGTGGGGCGTAATTCGCGGACTGACCCCAACTCACCGACCCGCCATTGCCGCCCTCGGTATTCCGGGAACCGCCGGAATTCGTGCCGCCGCTCTCGACAGTCTGAGTCCAACTGCCAAGAGTTTTGCTGATCCGCTCAGCAGTCTCGTAGCTGCTTGCCCCCAGATAGATTTGCGTTCCGCAGGCGTCGTAGAGTAGGCCGGGCTTGTCCTTGAACGCCGTAATCACCTGGGCGTCGGATTGATATGCAAGCAACAGGCGGCAGCCTGCCGACCGGCCCCTTACGAGCGCTTCTTCAATGCCCGGCAGCGAACCGAGGATACTGGCCTCGTCCAACAGGAATAGCACCTCGCTTTTCTCTTCGGAACCCGACGAGCCGATCTCACGTATGAGCGTAGAAACCCAACAGCGGAGCAAACCCTTTTGGGCCTCAATCTGAGAGGGTGGGATCTGCATGAACAGCGTTACCCCCGGCTCCAATACCTCGCGCACGTTGAACGTGCTGTCCGCGAGGGAGACGGCTACCATTTCGCTGTCTAAGAACGAAAGGTGCCGCGCGACCGTACTCATGACACTCGTACCCTCCTTGGTGAGCATCTTGTCTATGTCGAATAAGGCTTTGAGCATGTTGCCCATTCGACCCGGGATGCCTCCCATTTGCTGGAGGTGATCCGCCGTGGCATAGAGCAACGCCGGGTCGCTGGCAATTTCCTGAACCGAATTGAGATTGCGTTCCTGTCCCATCACATCCTCTTCAGTACAAGGACTAAAATCGCGGTGATTACCTGCGCCGCTTTGTCGTCCCAATGCGGTTCGTGTGCCCCCGACGGTGGACGTACCACCAGACTTTCCGCGAGAGCCTTCGCGGAATCGATCAACAGAGGGCCGTCAGGAATCGTGTCGAGGGGATTCAGTCGGTCTTGGCCACCGTTGAACGGGGCGAGACGAATGATGCGCGATCCCTTTTTCCTCCTTCGTTCTGCCGTCCCGGCAAAGAGGTCGCCCTTTGTATCGTGGACAACTACAGAGCGATGTGCGTCGTCGAGCAGATTTGGGAAGAGGATGCCGATTCCCTTTCCCGACCCCGGACTACCGATCAGAAGCCCGTGGCAAAAGCGCGGTATTCGTAGAAGCGTACCGCCGAGTGTACGCCCGACGATCAAGCCATATGGCCCCAGCATTCCCCAATCTTTAAGCAGTTTTTCGGACGCCCAACTCGCAGTGCCAAATTCCGTTCTTGTATGACGACGACGACGGAAATACGCGGCCCCCGCGATGATGATGCCGCCCCAGACGAGGACGTTAATCACAGCGTCGTCATGTCGATTGCTCATCAGGATACTCTCGCCTTCCTTAATTCGTCGACGATCTTATTCATGATTGTGCCCTCAGTTCAAACTTGGTTTAACTCGCCGTCGCATCCGATCCGCCAGTTTTTCGTAACTGCTGAGGGTGGCAATCGTGCTCTCATAAATCATCCGAAATGCTTCACGTTGCTCTTCAGGACGTAAGCACGGTGCGATCATTTCGAGTATCACTTTGGCCAGCGCCATAGCGTGGTCAGAGACCAGAGACTGAGATTGCATGATTAATTCTCCACCTTCGATCTGTCCCGCCAGACTTTTTCGGCAGTGCGAATATCAAGCGACTCTTTGTTGGCGCGTTTCGCCGCATCGAGTGCCGCCTGAAGTGAATTGATGTAAGCTTCCAAATTCATCTTCGGTCCTGACACAACCACTGTGGTTCCGGACGACAACGGGCATTTCACACGATGAAGCGTAACTCCTGTCTTTGGGATTGCCGCGGTACGTCTCTTCCTGCAGGCCGCGGCGAGTTGATCCCGAGGGATGCCGATCAAATGCACTTCCAGCAATTCGTTTTGGTCGTCGTGGGGCAACTGGCTAATCGGGTACCATTGTGAAGGACCGATCTTGTTATTCGCAGCTGCGTCCTGAACCCGCTGGATGCAGTCGAATATCGATACGTATCTAGTGATGAGTGACGGATCGCGATCAACTCGACCGGCAAGCTCTCGGGTTGTTTTTCCGCCGCTGCCTGTGAGCCAATCGCGAAACCCGCATGCCTGTTCAAAGGGACTCAGGGCCGCCCTGTGAAGGGCCGTAACAAGTTGCAGCTCTGTCGCTTCGGATCGCGAAAGTGAGTCATGGACGACGATGACATCAAGCAAATCCATTCCCACGAGTTTTGCCGCACGCCAGCGGCATTCTCCGTCGAGAATCACGCCCGTCGGTCGGATCAACAATGCGTACCACTGCTTCTTGAGCAGCGACACTCCGAGCACGCGAAGATATGCGTCGTCGAACGCTTTTCTTGGCTGATTCGGATCCGGAGACAGCCACGACACCAGCTTGCTTTCCACTGTTGCAGGCATTAGACGTTCTCCGTTTGGAAGTCAGGATCGTTCGGATAATCATTTTTCGGAGTATCACCCTGGGAGCTTTGAGGAGGTTCCTGGAGTGACAACTCGTCGGATCCGCCAAGAGGGCAACCGTCGTCCTTCTGCCGTCCAAGTTCATCGTCCATTTTTATGATCCCATGAGTAGACGCGTGTCAAAGGCAATTGATCACTACTTAGTATGACGAATCTGATTCAGTGATCTGGCCAACAAATCTGCACGGAACTCTCATATCGCTACATCGACGCCAAATGTGCTGTGCCTCGTAAATAGGAAATCGACAATAGATCGGGCGATTCTTTGACGCGGTATAGAATGTCACGCGGATTCATTCGCCACTCGAATATCAGTCACCCCCCGGAATCGCACTCCGGGTCGAATTCCCCAGTTTCGATTTCTCGTTTGCGACGGTAGAAATCCGCACGGGAGCCACCGGTTTGTGTCTCGTATCGCTTAAGTTGTTCGCGCTGGTCGTCGGTCAGGCGAATGATCTCCCGCAGCACATTTCTCCGCAGCGTCCTTCTCTCCTCCCGTGGGGCTGTCTCCGCTTCGTGCCGGAAGTGATGCGACGCTTCCCGGACGCTGGCGGCGACAAGATCCTGCCAGTGGGTGACGGACCAATCCGATTCCCATTGAAGATAAGTTTTGAAGCTCTTCTGCTGAAGGCGTAAATCGAGTGGGCAGCCAGCCTGGCGACATTCCCGTATGAGGTGCTCGGTGACCAGGATGCTCTCCTCGGGAGCGATGACAATCTTGTCAGAGTGGCGATAACCCCGGCTAGCCAGATCCCGCATCAACGCCTCAAGTTCGGCGTCCGTAACTTCGAGTTGGTGAACCTCAATGCGAGTTGCGAGAGCGAGAAGTTCGGGCATGTTCGCCAGCGGTCGGTTACTGATCAGTATCAGCCCGCCTCGGAAAATAAATCGTTGGGAGCCCTCGGTAGCTGTAGTCCAGGTGACAACTCGATCATGTCCCGGCTGTGTCCAGAGAGCGCTTCGAAGAACACCTTGAGCATCGGCGTCCTTCGTTAGTCGCTCCATGTCCTCCAGAACGTGAACTGCATCGGGCGAATGCTTCATAGCCAGGAACAGCCCCTTCGCCGTCATCCGGGAGTTGTAGATCTCGTGCGCCACGCCGAGGCGATTCAAATGACCAAGGACCGTGTACGACTTCCCCAGGGTCCACGCATTAAATCCTCTCTATTCTTCCTCGAAGCTTGATCTGGACAAGTGAACATGCGAAAGATGGAGGTGACTTGTCG